>UMEK01020377.1_pt1 | contig 13551 bp, 9 predicted proteins | sample 1964721 | NCBI WGS metagenome assembly UMEK01 (sample SAMEA4836017, study PRJEB28245) | human gut metagenome | biome: gut microbiome; material: fecal sample | place: Denmark | collected 2008 | reverse complement strand
GAAAGAAGGACCCGCATCATATGTTCTGGATAAAGACGTGTCAACGCTTTGGCACAGTAAATATGAAGGCGACGACCAGAATAATCTGTGGATCGATATTGCCCTGGGAGAGAGCAAGACTGTCAACGGACTGCGTATACTTCCAAGAAACGGCGCGGTGAACGGTGTGATCGTTGAATACCGTATTGAGGTAAGCAATGATAACGGACAGTCTTATCATGAAGTGGCGACAGGAACATGGACAAATGATTCAGGATGGAAATGGGCTCAGTTTGATCAGACAGAGGCGACAAACGTTAGATTATATGCAGTGAGAACATTGTCAGATCAGGCAGGAAAGAACTTTGCATCTGCGGCAGAAATCCGTATAATGGCTCCGAAAAAAGAAGAACCGCAGCCGGAACAGGTAAATAAGCAGTTCCTTGAATTTTTGATCGGATACGCACAGAGCGCGAAAGAAAAACCGGAATATGAACATGTCGTTCCTGAAGTGAAAAAAGCGTTAGATGCAGCGCTTGCGAAAGCAGTTCAGGTGAAAGATAATGAAAAAGCGTCACAGGAGCAGGTTGACGAAGCGTACACAGAATTGCTTGAAATCGTACATATGCTTGACTTTATAGGTGACACGACAAGCCTGAAAGTATTGGTCGATGCAGTGAGCGATAAGACTGAAAAAGACTATACTCCGTCCACATGGCAGCCGTTTAAGAGCGCATTGGATGCGGCAAATGAAGTCTTGAAAAATGAAAATGCGCTTGATGCGGATATCGAGGCGGCTCGCACAGCGCTTGAGACAGCGGTAAACGGACTTGTAAAACGTGCAGATTTCACAAAACTGCAGGCTTCGGTTGATGAGGCGAAAAAAGCGTACGGGGATCTTTCGGGATATACGGAAGAATCCGCAGCGAAGTATACGCAAGCGCTGACAGCGGCTGAAACGGTACTTAAAAACGCGGATGCTTCACAGACAGAAGTAGATCAGGCGAAGACGGATCTTGAAACTGCGATCAGCGGACTGACTGCAAAACCGAGTCCGGATAAAGTGGATAAGACTGCGCTTCAGAGTTATGTAGATTTCGCAAAGAAATACGCAGATAAAGAAGAAGAGTATACTCCTTCGACATGGAATGCTTTTAAGGCGGCATATGATAAAGCGCAGGAAGTTCTTAAAGATGAGAAGGCGGCACAAAAAGAGGTAGACGACGCTTTGGCTAAACTGCAGAAAGCTGCCGTTGATTTGGAAATGAAGCCGAGCAAAGAAAAGTTAGAGGAATTAAAGAAAGCGATCAAAGCGGCTGAAAAGAAAGATTTAAGCGGATATACGGATGCGTCTGTCGAAGCATATAAAGATGTTGTGGAAAAAGCAAAAACAATGTTGTCAGATAAAGAAACAACAGCAACAGAGGTTGAAGATATGCTGAAAACATTAAAAGATGCAGACAAGCTTCTCGTAGAGAAAGACAATCCGCAGGAAGAAGACAAAAAGCCGAGCAAAGAGCAGTTAGAAGCATTGAAAGAAGCGATCAAAGCGGCTGAAAAGAAAGACTTAAGCGGATATACGGATGCGTCAGTGAAAGCATATAAAGACGTTTTGGAAAAAGCAAAAGCGGTATTGGAAGACAAGAAAGCGACGGCAAAAGACGTTGAAGATATGTTAAAAGCGTTAAAAGATGCAGAGAAACTGCTTGTGAAAAAAGATGACGTTAAGGAAGATGAGGATAAAAATCCGGATTCACAGAAAGGTCAGGCAGTTCAGACAGGCGATCAGACACCGATCATGTTCTGGGCGTTCATGCTGGTAGCTTCCGCAGTTGTTATTTTCAGAAGAAGAAAAAGAGCATAGAGCAATGCATAAAAAAATCAGCACAGGATAATCAAATATTGTGTGCGGATGAATGAGAAAAGCACAGAGCCTTTGGAATGGGTTCTGTGCTTTTTGCAATGGCGATAAGCCAAAGTCCGGGCTTGCCCGTGACCTTGGCGACCGCTTGCACTCCCGGAATGTGCCTTTTGGTACTTCCGGTGATTGAATGATTCTGAATGGGATCATTATTTCCGATATAAGAGTATCGTTTTTGTGCGTAAAAGGCGGTGCGCGTATGGTTGTCAAAACAATTTTTGAGTATTGAATTACGCTTTGGTTAGTGTTAAAATGAAGAATAGTGGTGGCATCGGAGCTATTACCGATGCTAAATTTATATAAGGAGTTAATTACAGAATATGGGTATTATAGAAAAGATTTTCGGAACCCACAGCCATAATGAGCTGAAAAGAATTTATCCGATCGTAGACCGGATCGAAGCTCTTGCTCCTGCGATGGAGGCGCTGTCAGATGAGGAACTGAAAGGAAAAACAAAGGAGTTTAAGGACAGACTGAATGAAGGAGAGACGCTTGACGACATTCTTCCTGAGGCTTATGCCGTTGTAAGAGAGGCAGCATGGAGAAGTATCGGTATGCGTCATTACAGAGTACAGCTTATCGGTGGTATTATTCTGCACCAGGGTCGTATTGCCGAGATGCGTACAGGTGAAGGTAAGACGCTTGTGTCTACACTTCCGGCTTATCTGAACGCACTTTCAGGAAAAGGCGTCCATATCGTTACGGTCAATGATTATCTGGCAAAACGTGACGCTGAATGGATGGGAAAAGTACATGAATTTCTTGGATTGACAGTCGGTGTTATTTTAAACGGAATGGACAATAAAGAGCGCCGTGCGGCATATGACTGCGATATTACTTATGTAACGAATAATGAACTCGGATTTGACTATCTGCGTGACAACATGGTCATATATAAAGAACAGCTCGTACAAAGAGGTCTGAATTTTGCGATCATCGATGAGGTTGACTCTGTTTTGATCGACGAGGCGAGAACGCCGCTTATTATTTCCGGGCAGAGCGGAAAATCGACAAAGCTTTATGAAGCGTGTGATATTCTTGCCCGTCAGCTTGAACGTGGCGAGGCAAGCGGAGAATTCTCCAAGATGAATGCGATTATGGGAGAGGATATCGAAGAGACGGGTGATTTTATTGTCAATGAAAAGGAAAAGGCAATTAACCTGACAGAAGACGGAGTTAAGAAAGTAGAGAAATTCTTCCATATTGAAAATCTTGCCGATCCGGAAAATCTGGAGATCCAGCATAATATTATCCTTGCTTTGCGCGCGCATAATCTGATGTTTAAAGATCAGGACTATGTTGTGAATGCAGAAGGAGAGGTTATGATCGTCGATGAATTTACAGGACGTATCATGCCGGGAAGACGTTATTCGGACGGGCTGCATCAGGCGATTGAGGCGAAGGAACACGTAAAAGTGCGCAGAGAGAGCAAGACGCTTGCGACGATCACATTCCAGAACTTGTTTAATAAATTTGAGAAGAAGAGCGGTATGACAGGTACGGCTCTTACAGAAGAAAAAGAGTTCCGTGATATTTACGGAATGGACGTTATAGAAATCCCGACAAACAAACCGGTTCAGAGAAAAGACCTTGAAGATGCGGTATATAAAACAAAAGCAGAAAAATATCATGCTGTCGTTGAAGAAGTAAAGAGAGCTCATGCTACAGGTCAGCCGGTTCTTGTCGGAACGATCACGATAGAAGTGTCCGAACTTTTGAGCGGTATGCTGAAAAAAGAAGGAATCAAACATAACGTTCTGAATGCGAAATATCACGAGCAGGAAGCAGAGATCGTAGCGGATGCAGGTGTTCACGGCGCCGTAACGATCGCGACGAACATGGCAGGTCGTGGTACGGATATTAAACTTGATGAAGATGCGAGAGCGGCAGGCGGATTAAAGATTATCGGTACGGAAAGGCATGAGTCAAGACGTATTGACAATCAGCTTAGAGGACGTTCCGGTCGTCAGGGAGATCCGGGTGAATCAAGATTTTATATTTCACTGGAAGATGATCTTCTTCGTCTGTTCGGTTCGGACCGTCTTATGGGAGCTTTTAATGCGCTGGGTGTTGCAGACGGGGAACAGTTGGAGCATAAGATGCTTTCCAATGCGATAGAGACAGCACAGAAAAAACTGGAGACAAACAACTTCGGTATCCGTAAAAATCTGCTTGAGTATGATCAGGTTATGAACGAGCAAAGAGAGATCATTTACGGAGAGAGAAGAAGGGTTCTCGACGGCGAGAGCATGAGAGATACCGTCTATAATATGATCACAGAATATGTTGAAAATATTACAGACCGTTTCGCCTCTCCGGAAGCGGCAGCAGAAGACTGGGATGTAAAAGGTCTGGAGCTGAACTTGCATAAGATTATTCCGATGATGGAGCTTCCGTCAGAGAAAGAATGTATTGATATGCGTCAAAAAGAGCTGAAACATCTCTTGAAAGAACGTGCGGTGAAAGCGTATGAAGTGAAAGAAGCGGAATTCCCGGAAGCAGAACAGATCCGAGAGTTAGAGCGTGTCGTACTTCTAAAAGTAATCGATGCAAGATGGATGGATCATATCGACGATATGGATCAGCTTCGTCAGGGAATCGGTCTTCAGGCATACGGACAGAGAGATCCGCTTGTTGAGTATAAGATGACAGGGTATAATATGTTTGGCGAGATGACAAATATGATCGCCGAGACAACGATCCGTACACTGTTCAATGTTCGTGTCGAGCAGAAAGTAGAAAGAGAAGAGGTAGCGAAAGTTACAGGAACAAATAAGGATGACACTTCCGTACGCGCTCCGAAAAAGCGGGAAGATAAGAAAGTTTATCCGAACGATCCATGTCCTTGCGGAAGCGGGAAAAAATACAAACAATGCTGTGGAAGAAAACCGGTGTAATAGACGGTATTATAAAAAACAATAGAATCCGTATAATAAAAGATAAGACAGGATTTGTATAATAAATGAAAGAGGTGATCAAGGTGGTTTTGTTAGATGAACTGAAGTTAAGACTAAGCGCATATGAAGAACCGCTGAAAGATTTGAGGGATTCACTTTGACTTAGCTTCTAAGAAGCTGCGGGTTGAAGAGTTGGAGAAGCGTTTGGAAGAACCGGGATTTTGGGATGATCCGGAAGTTTCCCAACAAGTAATGAAAGAATTAAAAGGGCTGCAGGACTCTGTAAAAGAAATCGAAAAGCTGTATTCAGATTATGAGGATATGATGCTTCTGATTGAGATGAGCGAGGAAGAAGACAGCGAGGAAACAGCGGAAGAGATTGAAGAAGAATTGCAGCAGTTTGAAGAGACGTTTGAAGAATTGCGTATCGGGACACTTCTTACAGGACCATATGACAGAGATAATGCGATCGTGACGCTTCATGCCGGGGCGGGCGGTACAGAATCTTGTGACTGGACCGGAATGCTCTACCGTATGTATACGAGGTGGGCGGAAAAGAAAGGGTACAGTATCGAAGAGCTGGATTATCTTGAGGGAGATGTGGCAGGAGTAAAAGGCGTGACTTTTGAGGTGAAGGGCGAGAATGCATACGGATATCTTCGCTCGGAAAAAGGAGTACACCGTCTCGTGCGTATTTCTCCGTTTAATTCGGCAGGAAAGCGTCAGACATCATTTGCATCCTGTGATGTGATTCCGGATATAGAGGAAGATATTGATATAGAGATCAATGACGATGATCTGAAGATCGACACATATCGTTCCAGCGGCGCGGGAGGTCAGCATATAAATAAGACGTCCTCGGCAGTGCGTATTACGCATCTTCCGACCGGAATCGTAGTTCAGTGTCAGAATGAACGCTCTCAGCATATGAACAAGGATAAAGCGATGCAGATGCTCAAATCAAAGCTTTATTTGATGAAGCAGCAGGAACAGGCGGAAAAAATGTCTGATATCCGCGGAGAAGTAAGGGATATTAATTTTGGAAATCAGATCCGTTCCTATGTCATGCAGCCGTATACGATGGTGAAAGATCACCGTACAAATGCGGAAGTAAGTAACGTAGGCGGAGTGATGGACGGAAATATCGATCCGTTTATCAACGCATATTTAAGTGCAAATACAGAACAGGCATCCGAGCAGTGATCGGAAGCCTGTTTTGGCTAATAGTGGTTTTGTGAAATGTTACGAACAGAAAAAGGGATAGGAAAGGAAGAATAGGATGATAAGTATAGCGGTATTGGGATATGGCACAGTCGGTTCGGGAGTTGTAGAAGTGCTCGAAAAAAATAAGGATGTTATCAATCAGAGAGCAGGAGATGAAATCAGTGTCAAATATGTTCTTGATCTGAGAGATTTTCCGGGAGATCCGATACAGGAAAAGATAGTGCATGACATTGATGTGATCATTAATGATCCGGAAGTTCAAATCGTAGTGGAAGTAATGGGTGGAGTAGAACCGGCGTATACATTTGTAAAACGGTGTCTGGAAGCGGGAAAGAGCGTGGCGACATCCAACAAAGCGCTTGTGGCAAAGCATGGCGCGACTCTTCTGTCTATCGCAAGAGAGCGGGAGATCAATTTCCTGTTTGAAGCAAGTGTAGGAGGAGGTATCCCGATTATCCGCGCGTTAAATTCTTCGCTGATGGCAGACCGCATTGAGGAGATTACCGGAATTTTGAACGGAACGACAAACTATATGCTTACGAAGATGTTTTATGAAGGTGCTCAGTACGACGAAGTGCTTAAAGAAGCGCAGGATAACGGCTTTGCGGAGCGCAATCCTGAGGCTGATGTAGAAGGATATGACGCATGCCGGAAAATCGCGATTCTTTCTTCTCTTATTTCAGGACATCAGGTTGATTTTGAAGATATTTACACAGAAGGTATCACGCAGATAACAAAAGAAGATATGATGTATGCAAAAGAGATGAAAATGACGATCAAACTTCTTGCATCGAGTAAGCGTGACGGCGACCACCTCCATGCGATCGTTGCTCCGGCGCTTCTTGGAAATGAACATCCGCTTTATAGCGTAAACGGTGTGTTCAACGCAGTGTTTGTAAACGGAAATATGCTTGGAGACGCAATGTTTTACGGAAGCGGAGCAGGAAAACTTCCTACGGCGAGCGCTGTTGTAGCGGATGTTGTAGATGAAGCAAAACATCTTCACAGAAATATTATGACAATGTGGAAAAATGAAAAGCTGGAACTTCTTCCGATAGAGGATACGGAAAAACGTTTCTTTGTACGGATCAGCGGCGACGAAAAAATGCGTCGGGAAGAAACAGAAGCGGCATTTGGAGCAGTGACTTTTGTGAGAGCGGAAGGTCTTGAAAATGAGTTCGGTATCATAACAGAAGTGATGACAGAGGGAGCATACAGAAAGATCGCGGAGAAATTTGAGGGAATCCTTCATATGATCCGTGTTGAAGAGTAAAATAAAGAGGACGAAAATTATGAAATATATCGTTATTTTATGTGACGGAATGGCAGATGAACCACTGGAGTCTCTGTCAGGGAAAACACCGCTTGAAGCGGCAAAGACTCTGAATATGGATCGTCTGGCAAAAAACGCGGAGATCGGGATGGTTCAGACAGTTCCGAAAGGAATGTCTCCGGGAAGCGATACTGCAAACCTGTCGGTGATCGGATATGATCCGAAGAAGTATTATTCAGGACGTTCTCCGTTAGAAGCTTTGAGTATCGGCGCGCAGATGGGGGACTTGGATGTGTCTTTTCGGTGCAACCTTGTTACATTGACAGAGGATGAAGATTGTTATGAAGAACGCACGATTCTTGATCACAGTTCGGGAGAAATATCGACAGAGGATGCGGCAGTTCTTATGGAAGCATTAAGTAAAGGGCTTGCAAAAGACGGATATCATTTTTATGTAGGAACGAGCTACCGTCACCTGCTGATCCAGAATAACGGACATGTGACAGAATTGACGCCGCCTCATGATATTTTGACAAAGAAGATCGGCGGATATCTCCCGGAAGATGAAGTGCTTCGGGAAATGATGGTGAAAAGCTACGATATATTAAAAGATCATCCGATCAATATAAAACGCAGGGAAGAAGGGAAAAACCCAGCCAATTCAGCATGGTTTTGGGGAGCGGGAACGCGTCCTGCGCTGACTTCGTTTGAAGAAAAAAACAAAGTAAAAGGCGCAATGATCTCTGCTGTCGATCTGTTAAAAGGAATTGCAGTAGGCGCAGAAATGGATAATATTACGGTAGAAGGAGCAAATGGCGGACTCCATACAAATTATGGAGGAAAGGCTGAAGCTGCGGTGAAAGCGCTTACAGAGGACGGCTATGATTTTGTTTATGTACATATTGAAGCGCCGGACGAGATGGGACATCAGGGAAGTACGGATGATAAGATCAAAGCGATTGAATTGATAGACGACCTTGTGATCGGTCCTGTGGCAGAAGGACTTGAGCAGGCGGGTGAAGATTACAGGATGCTGATTCTTCCGGATCATCCGACGCCTGTGCGCGTGCGTACTCATACAGGTGATCCTGTTCCGTATATGTTGTATGACAGCACAAATGCAGTAAAAGGACAGGATGAGTATTCTGAACGGACGGCACAGAAGACGGGGATCTTCAGAGAAAAAGGAGACCATATGATCGATCATCTTTTGGAACGTGAATAATTGATTTTGCAGGAAAATAAGCAGAGAAAAAGAAAGCACCACTTTGTGTTGAGGTTGAGTTTGCAAAGACAAAACTTGCAGCAAGGAAGGTGCTTTCTGCGTTTAGAAGCAGTTTCAGGCTTGACAGACATTCTTATTTTGATGTAAAATAGCCGTTGTAAAGTAAAAATGATTATGAAAGTGTTGAAGAGGACAGTAAGCTGTCCGGTCATCTCAGAGAGGGATCTGTATGGTGTGAAGATCCTGATGTTCCGGCTGACTGAATACCACCTCGGAGCGGCCTTAATACGGCACGGTGATTCCGTTATCATCACATGAATTAAGATGGTTTTCTGACGAAGACAAACAGGGTGGAACCGCGGGAGTTTTCCCGTCCCTGTGTGGAGTGTTTCCGTGCAGCATAGATTCATAGATAAGAGGCATTCCGTATGGAGTGCTTCTTTTATGTTTGCGGACAGGGAAGAATAACAAAAAGAAAGGAAGAAAAAGATGAAGATCACATTAAAAGACGGATCAAGCAAAGAATATGCACAGCCGATGAGTGTTTATGAAATTGCGCTTGATATTAGTGAAGGGTTGGCAAGAGTTGCTACGGCAGGGGAAATTGACGGAGAGGAAGTTGATTTAAGAACTGTTGTTGACAAAGATTGTGAATTGAATATTTTGACATTTAACGATGAAAAAGGAAAAGGAGCTTTTCGTCATACAGCATCTCATATTATGGCGCAGGCGATTAAAAGGCTGTATCCCGATGCGAAACTTGCGATCGGACCGTCGATCGCAGACGGATTTTATTATGATATAGACAAGGAGACTCCGCTTACAGCAGAGGATCTTGATAAGATCGAGGCAGAGATGAAGAAGATCGTAAAAGAGAATCTTGAGATCAAACAGTATACAATGCCAAGAGAAGAAGCGATTGCGTATTTTAAAGAAAAAAATGAGCCTTATAAAGTAGAATTGATCGAAGATCTTCCGGAAGGCGAAACGATCAGTTTCTATTCACAGGGAGAATTTACCGATCTGTGCGCAGGTCCGCATCTTATGACAACAAAACCGGTGAAAGCATTTAAATTAACAAGTCTTGCAGGCGCTTATTGGAGAGGCGACGAACATAATAAAATGCTTCAGAGAATTTACGGAACTGCTTTTTCCAAAAAGGCAGAGCTTGAAGAATATCTGACGATGATTGAGGAAGCGAAAAAGCGTGATCACAGAAAACTTGGAAAAGAACTCGGTCTGTTTATGATGCGCGAAGAAGGACCGGGATTTCCGTTTTTCCTTCCGAACGGTATGGTTCTGAAAAACACACTGCTTGATTACTGGAGAGAGATTCACCGCAGAGCGGGATATGTAGAAATTAATACGCCGATTATGTTAAGTCGCCATTTATGGGAAACATCAGGTCACTGGGATCATTATAAAGAAAATATGTATACAACAGTAGTTGATGAGGAAGATTTCGCAATTAAACCGATGAACTGTCCGGGCGGAATTCTTGTGTATGAGTCAGAGCCGCGTTCTTACCGTGATCTTCCGATCCGTATGGGAGAGTTGGGACTTGTGCACCGTCATGAAAAATCAGGTCAGCTCCACGGATTAATGAGAGTTCGCTGTTTTACACAAGATGATGCGCATATTTTCATGACGCCGGAACAGATTAAAGATGAGATCAAAGGCGTTGTAAAACTGATCGACGAAGTGTATAGTTTGTTTGGATTTAAGTATCATGTCGAGCTTTCTACACGGCCGGACGACAGTATGGGAAGTGATGAAGATTGGGAAATGGCGACAGATGCTCTTAGAAGCGCGCTTGATGATATCGGACTTCCGTATATTGTAAATGAAGGGGACGGAGCTTTTTACGGTCCGAAGATCGACTTCCATCTGGAAGATTCTATCGGAAGAACGTGGCAGTGCGGTACGATCCAGCTTGACTTCCAGCTTCCGCTTCGATTTGAACTTGAGTATACAGGAGCGGACGGAGAGAAGCACAGACCGATTATGATCCACCGCGTTGTATTCGGTTCTATCGAACGTTTCATCGGAATTCTGATCGAGCATTTTGCGGGCGCATTCCCGACATGGCTTGCTCCGGTACAGGTGAAAGTTCTTCCGATCTCTGACAAATATCTTGATTATGCAGGTAAAGTGCTTGAAGATCTGAAGGAGGCGGGTATTCGCGCAGAAATTGACAGTCGTGCGGAGAAGATCGGATATAAGATCCGCGAGGCACAGATGAAAAAGATTCCGTATATGCTCGTTGTAGGAGCGAAGGAAGAAGAGGAAGGCAAAGTATCTGTAAGAAGCAGATTTGCCGGAGATGAAGGTCAGTGTGGTCTGGAAGAGTTTATAGAACAGATTAAAGAAGAAGTTGCAGCAAAGAAACTCAGAGAGACAGTGCAGGATAAATAAATCATAAAATAAATTAAGAAGAGTTCAGAACAGATGATACTATCATACTGCTGAACTCTTTTTTGTATTGGGATCGAAATGTAAAAGAAAAAACATCTGTTTTAAGGTTCTTCTTTTTTGTAAGATTCATCGGTGGAAATTGTGACCGGAATGTCGATGATCTTATGCGGAGTAATATTTTTAACTAAATATTCAAATAAAGTTTTGATCAATAAATATCCTTGGTTTACCGGTTCTTGTCCCAATACGAAATCAACAACCTGTGTTTGGAGCAAGTGAATGGAGCCTTCTGTAAGATCGTGACAGATCACATGGATATTCTCAGAATCATCTATGATATCCAAGGCGCTTCCCACTCCGGCTATACCGCCGCCTGTAATATAGATTCCGTCCAGATCGGGAAGTTTGTTACAGTATTCTAAGGTGATGCGAAAGGCATCTTCTTTTTTATCTTGATTTTCAGAAATGCCGACGATTTTGATATCCGGTCGTGTTTCCGAGATTTTATTTTGAAAACCAAGCAGTCTTTGCTGATGGCATGAAAGTTTTGTACTGCTGATAATGATTCCTATTCTGGCATCTTTCGGAAGAATCTTACACATTAATCCGGCTGCGGTTCTTCCGCCTTTATAATGATCCTGTCCGATAAAGCATAAACTTTTTACTTCGGGAGCAGGAGAGTTAAAGGTGATTACGGCGATTCCTTTTTCGATAAGGGAGTTAAGAAGGGCGTAAACATTTGGGTGATCCAGAGGAAAGACTGCCATTCCGCTGACTCCGTTTTCAGTTAAATCGTTAATAATCCGGATTTCTTCGGAAGGATCAAGACTGGTCATCAGTTTGATGATTACTTCGATTCCAAAAGCAGAAAATTCCTTCTTGGCACGGTTGATTCCCGAAATAATATCATGGATAAAGGGGTTATAATCCGGTGTTAAGATGACCCCGATTTTTAAGGATTCCTTTTTAGATACTAACGCTTTGGCAAGGAAGTTCGGTTCATAGTGCAGTTCTTTTGCGATTTTCAAAACTTTTTGGCGCGTTGCCTCGCTGACTCCGGAACGATTGTTTAGTACCCGGTCTACAGTACCTCGAGAAACGTTTGCCAGCTCTGCAATTTGTTTTACGGTTACCGCCATGTAATAATCACCTCCCATATAATACCATTTTTACTGCTAATAATATAACATAATATCGTGCTCGTGTCTAGTTACAAAAAATAAGAGTTTGTGCAAAAAAAATATATGTAACATACAACTCAATATAAATGTAAAAAATGCACAAAAAATACAGTGAAAAAATGGTGAATATATAGTATTGAAACAATAAAATGAACATGGTACTATAAATACAAGAAAAACGTGCACGAGCACGAAAAAGAAGGAGGATGAAGATGAAATTTGGAACATTATATTCTTATTGGGGAACAAAATGGCAATGTGATTATTTGAAAACATTAAAACGAGTTTCAGACATCGGATTTGACATTTTGGAAATGGGTGCTCCTCACTTGTTGGAAATGTCAGATTATGAACTTTCAGAATTGAGGCGCGCGGCGAAAGATATGGATATGGTATTGACGGCAAATATCGGACCGGCAAAAGATAAAGATCTTGCTTCTCCTGATCCGGATATACGAAAAGCGGGAGTAAACTATTTGATCGATATATTAAAAGTAATGGAAAAAGTAGGATCTAAATCACTTGTTGGAGCAATGTATTCTTATTGGCCGTGTCAATTTGAAATAACGGATAAGGAAGCTGCCTGGGAGAGAAGCATCGAGGGGATGAAAGAGGTTGCAGAAGCTGCGGAATCATTGGGAATCGAATGCTGTCAGGAAGTTTTGAATCGATATGAAACTTATATTATCACAGATTGCAGGGAAGGATTGGAATACTGCAGGAGAGTCGGAAGTGAAAACGTTAATCTCCTTCTTGATACATTTCATATGAATATCGAAGAAGATAATATTCCGGAGGCTATCCGGCTTGCAGGAAGAAAATTGGGCCATCTGCATGTGGGAGAATCAAACAGAAAGCTTCCGGGAATGGGATCCCTTCCTTGGAGAGATATCGGACGGGCGCTAAGAGATATCGGATATGAGAAAGGCGTCGTTATGGAACCGTTTCTTCTTCAAGGAGGAGAGGTCGCTCGGGACTGTAAAGTGTGGAGAGATTTAAGTGGGAATGCAGATGAGAAAATGCTGGATCGCTATATAAAAGAATCTTTAACATTTTTGAAACATGAATTTACGTTTTGAGGAGAGGATATGAAATGGCAGAAATTTGGACGATGGGTGAAATGATCGTGGAAATTATGCGGGAGAAAGAAAATGAGCCACTGGATAAAGCAGGAGTTTTTCGAGGACCTTATCCGAGCGGAGCACCGGCGATTTTTATTGATACAGTGGCGAGACTCGGACATAAGGGCGGAATTATCGGAGGAGTAGGCAAAGACGATTTTGGAAAATGTCTGTTGGACAGATTGAAAAGTGACGGAGTCGATGTGTCGCATGTGATTGAAAATCCAAAAAAAGCTACAGGATGTGCGATTGTAACATATTTTGATGATGGCTCCCGAAAATTTATTTTTCATATGGGGAATACTCCGGCTGTTG
>UMEK01004498.1_pt1 | contig 13567 bp, 13 predicted proteins | sample 1964721 | NCBI WGS metagenome assembly UMEK01 (sample SAMEA4836017, study PRJEB28245) | human gut metagenome | biome: gut microbiome; material: fecal sample | place: Denmark | collected 2008 | reverse complement strand
TCACTCCCTCCTCTTCCAGCAGGCGTTCGGCAGCTTTCACCACCTTCTCCAAACGTTTGTTGCGCTTTGTCGGCACAGCTTCGGAAGCGCCATCCTGCGGTTGGGGAGCAATCGGACTATCTTGCAAAACAAAAGAAGCGGCACTGGGATTGTAATATACATGAGGGTCGGAAGCCAGTCCACTGATACGGGTAGCATTCTTGCACTGCCCGTCGCTTTCGAAGCCCACCAGGCAGGAATAGTAGTCGTTGACTTGATTGAAATACTTGGCGTATTGCCGGAAGGCTTTTCCCTTTTCCGCTCCGTTCAGGTCATCGATGCGGCAGATGATACGGATGCCATGACCACTGATGGTGGTGTAGGCCATCAATGTATACTTGTCGGCACAAATCAATGTCAGTGTGGCAGCCATCCGCTCGGGAGCGATGTGGTCCAGGTCGACCAAGGTATAGCCGGTCCAGGCACAGATATGTTCGCGGGTCTTCCCACCTTCAAAGCAGACGGCAACAGCGAAGCAGGGACAGCCGGACTTCTCGCGGTCGGCATCCCTACGCAGGTCTTGCTGCAAGTAGTAGCGATGTTTCTCGGTGCGGTCTCGCAGGGCAGCGTCGCATTTAATGATGTTGACTATTTCTTCAAGAGAAGTTTCTACTGATTCTGTGTCCGAATAGCCTCTGAAAAGGCTGATATTGCGGTGTTCCATAATTTACTGATTTTTGTTTATGTTTAAAATTACGACGCGAAGGAACGCATAAGTACCCAGATACACAAGTCCGGTCGTTTCCACTACATGGAAATGATTTCGCTTGTTTTTATTATTGTTTAACAATTAAAAGAGTCAACATGACAAAGAAAGAGCCGGTGACACCGGCATTCGGAGCCTTTCTGAGCAAATGCCAGAAAGAACAGCTCGTTAACGGCAGACATCTGACCAACGAGACCATCGCCCAAGCAACGATGATGAGTACCAGAACCTACAACCTTTTAAAAAAGGGCTGAGTAACAACATCAACCAGATACATGCCGTAACGCATTTCTGGCGGTCGTTCCCTAAAACCGAACAAGAAAAGGAGAGCTTTGAGAAAGAGGTAGCAGATTGCCTGGAGAGTGATTTGAGGAACTACAGAATCCATACCGGAGTCCTGAAGCCTTAACTTCACTTGCAACCTTGACACTTGTGGCACCCTTTTTCCAATACTCCCTATTAGGCTAATATTTATCACACACAAACGATACAGGTCTGTGCATATTGATAATTTGTCTCGCGCGCGTAACGGGTATTTATGTTTAAGGGGTGACACAGGTGTCATTTCGGCTTACCACTGATTACATAAATTGACAGAAATTGAAAAGAAAAATTACCTACAAGAATCTGTGAATTTTATGGTATAGATATTAGAGAAAGTAAGCAGCTATTCCATATAAAATATAATCATGATTATGAAACAATATAATATTGCCGTTGCAGGTACCGGCTATGTAGGTCTGAGTATTGCAACTTTGCTTGCACAGCACAACCATGTCACTGCTGTCGATATAATCCCTAATAAAGTAGAACTTATCAACAACAAGAAATCACCCATTCAGGATGAATATATAGAGAAGTATTTGGCAGAAAAGGAGCTTGACCTAACTGCTACTCTGGACGGCAAGGCAGCCTACAAAGATGCGGACTACGTCGTTATTGCCGCTCCTACCAACTACGACCCGGTGAAGAACTTCTTCGACACCCATCATATCGAAGATGTGATAGACCTCGTCATCAGCGTAAATCCGGATGCGGTAATGATCATCAAATCAACCATCCCCGTAGGCTACACCCGCTCACTCTATATAAAATATGCACAACAATTCCTTCACAATCCGGAACTGGAAGGCAAAAAATTCAACCTGCTCTTTTCTCCGGAATTTTTGCGTGAGAGTAAAGCACTTTACGATAACCTTTATCCTTCTCGCATCATAGTAGGTTATCCTAAAATTATTGAAGGAACAGAATTTACAGAAGAAAATACAGCTATAAATGCCATCAGCAATCCCAATGCGGAAGAATATGCCAAAATTTTCGCAACATTGCTCCAACAAGGTGCTGTTAAAGAGAACATAGATACCCTATTTATGGGTATGAAAGAAGCCGAAGCCGTAAAACTTTTCGCCAATACCTACCTTGCCCTGCGTGTCAGCTATTTCAACGAACTCGACACGTATGCCGAAATGAAAGGGCTTGATACCGCAGCCATCATCAACGGAGTATGTCTCGACCCACGTATCGGCACACACTACAACAACCCCTCTTTCGGTTACGGCGGCTATTGTTTACCTAAAGATACAAAGCAACTCCTTGCCAATTACGACCGCGTCCCCCAAAACATGATGACCGCCATTGTGGAAAGCAATCGCACACGCAAGGATTTCATTGCTGACCGTGTATTGCAGAAAGCCGGTTACTATAGTTATGCAGAAGGTAATTATGATGTTGCAAAAGAAAAGCAAGTTGTAATTGGCGTATATCGCTTGACGATGAAGTCCAATTCGGATAATTTCCGACAATCATCCATTCAAGGTGTAATGAAACGGATAAAGGCAAAAGGGGCAGAGATTATCATCTACGAACCGACACTGGAAGATGGAAGCACGTTCTTCGGCAGCAGAGTAATGAATAATCTGGATGAATTCAAACTACAGAGTGATGCGATTATCGCCAATAGGTATGACATCTGCCTGGAAGAGGTGAAAGAGAAAGTTTATACGAGGGATATTTTTAGAAGAGATTAAGAAACTATTTTTTGAAAAAGTGATAAACACTCCTTATAAAATCCGATGAATTATATTCATAAATATACAACCTGTATCATTCAATACCTCTATATATACATAATGATATCCTCCGCAGGAATGGCCTTACCCGCCTATATAGGGAATGATAATTTCATCATATTGACACTATTAATGGGAATATACTATGTATTGAAGAAAAAGACATTATTTCATCTTCAAAAGCAATATTTACTTTTCATCGGATGCTTGTTTTTTTCAATGCTTCTAGTCATAATAGGCTCTACATTAAGTTTAGGTACAGCACTCAGTGTGACTTCTATACCATTAATCATATACGCCACCTACAAAATAGATCCGGCCAACTACCTACAAAGATTTATCAAACTCATTTTTTATATTGCTTTAATCAGTATCATCCTCTTTACTATCACGCGTATATATGGCTTCAATTCATTTTCAAGCATATTTCCACATCTGTACACTTCATTTTTTAGAGGAGGAGAAGTGTACAGTTACGGAGGATTTTTATACCGTTTTGTGACTTTACACAGTGACAGAAATTGTGGTCCGTTCAGCGAACCTGGGCAATATCAATGTGTGCTTTCCTCTGCTTTATACTTCATCATGTTCCATCCTCGCCTTTTTGAAGCTAAAGAGCGAATACGATATATAATCGTGTTCTTCCTTGCCTTGATTACAACTCTTTCTACAAGCGGTTATATCGGAATAGTAATATTGGTTTTCTGTTACCTATTGCATTCCTTAAAAACAATAGACAAACGAATGAAATACGCTATTATAATTACGATTATCGGCACTATGCTTTTTATGTCAATGACAAAACTCGGTAATGAATTCATGAACACAGTTGTATTCCACAAAATTTACGCAAATGGTCAATTGGATTTCTCTCTTAATTCCGGTGGTGCACGTACAATAAGTATAAGTAGCGTATTGACTACCGTATACAACCACCCTATCACCTTGATTGGAGTTGGTTATGACGAATTACATAATATGGGAGTGGAAGGATGTGCTGGTTTTCTCTTCCTACTTCTCGCCGTAGGAATAATGTCATTTTCCATATTATTTGGCTTTTGTTTCCATCAAGTATTTAAGTATAATAAGAGTATCTGGGACATTATGGTACGAATTTTATTAGTCTTAAATATGGGATTAAGCCAGCCCCACATTATGAATGTTGCTCTCTTTACCATGATGTTATATCCTTACTTCATAGCTAACAGCTTAAAAAAAACAAATACATCCTATGTCAGAAGTTGCTAACAGAGTATTGAAGAATAGCGGATATCTATATTTTAGCATGGGACTATCCATGTTTGTTTCCCTCTATTCCACCCGTCTAATTCTCAATGCACTCGGAAGCTCCGATTTTGGCATATTCTGCATTATCGGAGGAGCAATCGGTATGTTAGGGTTCTTAAATGCAGCCATGTCAACCACCACCCAACGCTTTATTAATTATGCAGAAGGAGAAGGAAAACCCGAAAAACAAAAAAGTATTTTCACTGTAAGTATAAGTATCCATTTTCTATTATCATTATTGATGGTTATCATTTTCGAGATAGCCTATTTTTTCTTCTTTGATGGTATATTAAATATTCCTTCTGATCGAATTCCTTCAGCCAAATGGATTTATCAGTTAATGCTTTTATCGACAGTATTAACCATCCAGACCGTACCTTATAATGCTATTATCAATGCTCATGAAAACATGCGGTATCTAAGTATTATAGGCGTTTTTCAAACACTTATGAAGTTAGTTATAGCATTAATAGTAGTCCATGTATATACAGATAAATTAATTCTATATGGTATCCTCACAACCTTTGTCTCATTAATATTCATGATTATTCTTCAAATTTATTGCCATCGGAATTACTCAGAATGTACGTACAGCATCCACAAATATCACAATAAAGAACTAATGAAAGAAATGACTTCATTTGCTGGTTGGGGATTTATAAACTCCTCTTCTTCGATGTTTGCACAATACGGGATGGGAATTGTATTAAATTCGTTCTTCGGTACAATATTAAGTGCAGCTCAAGGGGTAGCCAACCAAATATCCGGTCAGCTAATGGTGTTTTCACGTACTATGCTAATGGCAATCAACCCTATTATTGGGAAAAAGGCCGGCAGTAATGACATAACTAATATGATGCGTATTTCATTATTCAGTTCAAAAATGTCTTTTCTCATCATCGCCTTTTTTGCCTTTCCTTTTATTATTGAAACCCCTTATATACTCCAACTATGGCTAAAAAATGTTCCGGAATGGAGTGTATGTTTCTTTAGATTTGAAATAACAAGAAATATGTTAGACCAATTAACTATCACATTAACAAGTGCCATCAATGCAGAAGGACGGATAAAATATTATTCGATACTTCGTGGATGTTCATATTTCCTGCCATTACCTATTAGTCTATTTCTTTTTCATTTAGGATTTTCACCTTATTGGTTTTATATCATATGGATATTTACATGGAATGGAATAGGCAGTCTCATCATTCTATATTATGCACATAAAAATTGCGGAATGCAATATGCTGATTTTTTCAAAATTATAATATATCCTATACTACTAATAACAATCTCTACATTATCAATCAGTGGGATAATTACAGTATATATGGATGAATCATTTTTGCGTTTAGTTATCATTTTATGTACTACTACGATAATATTTATTATTTCATGTTGTTGGGGATTTGTGTTTTCGCCTAAAGAAAGAAAAATCATATTATCGGCATCTATGTCATTATTGAAAGAAATAAAAGTGAAGCTACATCTTTGAATTAAAAATAATTGTAGCACCAAAACTAAAAGGTCATCACAGGTAATCATCATTATACCAACATACCATTTATTGAATAGTGCTCACCAGACTCAGGAAATCCAACAAGAGTTATTAAGATCGTACTCGCCTGTGAAAATATATTGACTTTATAACAAAAACATTTATCATCAAATACTTTTAAAAGCATCAAGAAGTATATATAAATAAAATATCATAAAACAATGAACTATTTAACAGATAAAATTCTACGCGGAACACATCGACTTTACGTTAACCATTATGGCTCATACCTAAAACCGATTGACAGCATAATGGATCCTGAGAAGGCGTCCAACATTATATATCAACAACTAAAATCAGATTCACCTTCAATGGTTGCTCGATATGGAAGTACAGAAATATTATGCGTAAATAACTATTTAGGGATAAAAAAATATAAGCATAACATTATAGATTATATCACAGATAAAATACCCCAATTTTGGTGGAATCAGATTGGCATATACAACATGCAACATCTTTCTGGTTTTTTTCCACTTACAGAACTAAATTTAGAAAGATTTGGAGAATTAATGATCGAAGATTCAAAACATGTTGACATATTAGGTTCATGGCGTATAGAAGAACGTAGACTTATTGATATAAACAAAGTAAAGACTATACAATTACTACTTTTAGAACCATACCATGCAAAACATCCATGGTCAAGAGTTCTTAAGGGGAAAAAGGTATTAGTCATACACCCTTTTGCTGAAACAATACAACATCAATATGAACAAAAAAGAACATTATTATTCAAAAATCCAGATGTACTACCTGAATTTCAACTAGAAACAATTAAGGCTGTTCAAAGTCTTGGCGGGCAAAGTCCTTTCAATACCTGGTTCGATGCATTAGAATATATGAAAGATGAAATTGATAAACGAGATTATGACATTGCACTCATTGGATGTGGAGCATACGGATTCCCCTTAGCTGCTCATGTAAAACGGACAGGAAAAAAAGCAGTACACTTAGGTGGAGCTTTACAATTACTATTTGGAATCAAAGGAAAACGTTGGATCAACCCTTATTATGGTAAGGTATTCCTTCCATTCTTAAAGGAAAACTATTACAACAATTTAATGAATGAATTTTGGGTTTATCCATCAGAATCAGAGCGACCTTCGAATGCGGCTAATGTAGAAGGGGCATGCTATTGGTAAATTAAATTACAATATACTTTATTTTATAATATGTCATCAAAGATTAAAGTATTATATATTACAAAATATAATCAAAAAGAAATCTTAGAAAAACCTGATAATTTTACATATTACATTAAAAGCATAATGAATAGCAATTTAATAGATGTGTACTTGCTAAATCCATTATCTTTACAAAAAGGCAATAGCATTCAGGTTCTAATCGCCTTAGTAAAAACAATAAAAGATATCAATCCTGATATTCTGTATCTAGGCGCCCTGCAAGGTCTCGGCAAGTTGGTAGTTTTAAAACGAATCGGAATCCTAAAATGTAAAATAGTTGCATGGAAATATACTTACTGTAAAGAATATTCCAACCCTATTAAAAATTGGTTTATCAAGTTCTTTTATTGGAAAGGAATAGACAGAATTTACATGATGTTTGATAACCATACACGGCATGCACTGAGTCATAATATTGTAAAAGATTGCCAAATAACAACACTGAGCAGAGGAACAGAAGTCGAATGGTATCAAAAATATCTTATTCCCCAAAAAGACAATTTTCTGGTAATGGCTACAGGAAAGGATAGCAGAGATTACCAAACACTCAGTGAAGCCTGCGAGCAAACTCAGACAAACTGCCATATCATTACCCGCCGCCACGAAAGCAATATAAAAGCAGCGGAAAAGTTCAAAAACAGTCAATACATAAAATTCACATTTATGGAAGACCTGCATATAAACAATGAATATGAGTACATTATGCAACAACAAGGTCAAGCATCCATATTGGCTATTCCTTGTGAGAGAAGAAAATATGGAGTAGGCTACACCAATATAATAGAAGCATTGCCCTACTACATTCCAATCCTAATGACACATAACCCCGATATACACATAGATTTAGAAAAAGAATGCATCGGCTATTTAATAGAACCTTACGATGTCGAAGCATGGAAAGAAAAAATCATTTACCTAAAGCAACATCCGGAAGTCATAGAAACAATGAGCAAACATGCTAAAAAGTTGACAGAAGGAGAATATAATGCACGAACCACCGCTTCCTATATAATGAATGACTTTATCCGAATCACCCAATAATGCAAGTATGAGCTTCAAAACATGCCGCCAATTAATACACGAAGATTTCCGTAAGGTGCTGACACAACAGCCACATGGAAAAATATCCGAATACTTATATATCCTAAGATATTTAATTACCAACAATTCATTCAAATTTTGTTTTTGGTTCAGATTGGGCAGCTGGTCAAAAGGAAAGAAAAGAGTACTACCTATCTATATCCTTTCATGGATGATGCATCGGCATTACATGTTTAAATTTGGAATTCAGATGCCATTAGGTACCCCCGTAAAAGGAGGATTAAGCTTTAATCATTTTTCATGTATCATTATTAATGGAGCAACCCAAATAGGACATAATTGTACCATATTTCATGGCGTAACAACAGCTCTAAAAATGGGAGGAAGCAATGCTGGCGTACCCTCTATTGGAAATAATTGTGTGTTGGGACCAGGAAGTAAAATTCTAGGTTCTGTAACTCTTGGAGATAATGTTTTTGTGGGAGCCAATGCTGTAGTTACTCATGATATGCCATCAAACAGCATAGTAGCCGGAATCCCTGCAAAGGTGATTAGTATGAATGGACTGCAAAGTACAGAATTAGTAAGACAGCATAAATGAAAAAAAGAATAGAATGGATTGATTTATGCAAAATCATAACAATGATAATTGTATGCTATGATCATACAATTCAAAGCATTGCTCCCGATGAAGCCTTGAAAAACAGTTTCTTCATAGGCACTATATCTTTTCATATGCCCCTATTTATGATATTAAGCGGCTATTTTATCAACCCTAAAAGAATGAGAACTGATAAAATTACAACATCTTGTTTTTCGAAATTTAAGCATCTAATGGTACCCGCTTTTTCTTGGTATATAATCCAATGTTGCCTATTTAGAGAAATACCTGAAGTAAAAGCATCATTAGAATCATATTGGTTTTTAAGCTGCCTATTTTTCTGCTTCTGCATATTAGCCATTATTACAAAAATCACTACCAATAACCTTATTGTATTTACGGTGGCATGTATAATAACCTATTTCACACCATACTGTTACTTTGTAAAGATTAATTTTTTAATGCCTTTCTTAGCTATAGGATATTGGTTGAATAAACATAATAAATATCTAACTTGGCAATTAGTATTACCTATATTAATGATTTACATAATCCTATATCAACATTGGACTTTTGAGGATTCTGTTTATATTACTCCTATTCGCTTTCACAAATTCAGTTCTATAATACCGATATCACACATAGCCATATTTCGATTTGCAATTGCTGTAACTGGAAGTTTATCAATAATATATGGTTGCATATTAATCACAAAGTATTTTAAAAACAACATCCTTATAAAAAAACTTATTCATTATGGGAAATATACACTTTGCATATATACCATACATTTCATTTTTATAAAACTCATAAAAGATTTTTTCAATAAACATTTGTGGAACAATGACTATCCTCTTATATTATTTTCAATATTAATATCAACACTAATAGTTATACTATCTCTATCAATTGCATCCTTACTTAGGTATAACCATTATACTAAAAAAATTCTACTAGGAGACTTTTAAAATACAACAAATATGAAACTTACATTTAAGAATGTCTTGATTACAGGCGGAGCTGGTTTCATCGGCTCTAACATTGCATCAAAGTTAGTTGACAAAGGAGTTAACGTGACTGTATTAGACTCTTTGTCTGAGCAAATACACGGACAAAAACCGGAAGAGACATCCCCTCTTTATCTATCTATAAAAGATAAAGTCAAGTTCATCAAAGGAAGTGTCACATCACGGGAAGATTGGCTAAAAGCCATTGATGGTCAAGAAGCCATTATTCACTTGGCAGCAGAGACCGGTACAGGGCAGTCTATGTATGAAATAGAAAAATATGTAAATACTAATATCGGTGGAACAGCGTTAATGCTTGATATTTTGACCAATGCCAAGCACAACGTAAAGCGCGTTATTGTAGCTGAAAGCCGTGCCATCTATGGAGAAGGCAAATACTATAGCCCACTATTGGAAAAAGATGTTTATCCGAAAGAACGTTTAGACGAGAATATGTGCAAAGGAGAATTTGAATGTACTTATCCTAATGCCGGAAAACTGCAATTAGTGGCTACCACTGAAGACTCGAAGATACATCCCTCTTCCGTATACGGCATAACCAAACAAGTACAAGGCCAATTGGTACATTTGGTATGCCCTTCCATTGGCATTGATGCTGTTTCATACAGGTACCAAAATGTATACGGTCCGGGGCAATCACTCTCCAATCCATATACAGGAATTCTTTCCATATTCTCAACCAGAATAAAAAATGGAAATGAAATCAATATTTTTGAAGACGGAAAAGAGACAAGAGATTTTGTATTCATCGAAGATGTAGTAGATGCAACTATTTTAGGCCTTGAAACCAAAGAGGCTGCCGGTCACGCTTTCAATATCGGTACAGGAGTTAGCACTGATGTTCTTACAGTAGCAAATACATTGTGTGAAAAATATAATATTAAGGTTCCCATCTCAATATCAGGAAATTATCGTTTAGGAGATATCAGACATAATTATGCCAATATAACATTAGCACGTACTATATTAGGCTATGAACCCAAATGGAGCTTTTCCGATGGTATAGGCGAATTCTGTAAATGGGTAAATACACAGGAGATACAAGCAGATATGTATGATGCCTCTATCCTAGAAATGAAAGAAAAAGGACTATATAAATGAAAATTCTTATAAACTACGCAGACAAGCAATATGAGCCTGCCCGTAAATGGAATACATTAACTGGTAGGTATATTGCTAGATTTGATAAAGTATATGAATATACTCCTAATGACATAGATCAATCATTTGCCAAACTACATCACGACATCCTATCACAAAAAAGAGGAAACGGCTTGTGGCTTTGGAAACCTTATTTTGTAAATAAGGCTCTGTCTGATTGTTCTGATGGAGACATCATATTCTACTGTGATTCAGGATCTTTCTTTATAGGGAGGGGGATAATCGCAAATCTTTCAGAAAAACAGGCGCAGGGGAAATTCTCCGTGGATGCCCCCCCCCACACCTAACCCAAATATCTTAGCGCAACGGATGTCGGGAAAAAGTGTTACCTTTGCCTCATGGCAAAGAAACATTCCTCATTCGACTACGAGACATTAGTCCGTTTTATGCTGCCCCAAGGCATGCTTGATTACTTCGAGATCATCAAGATTGACGAAGAAGTTACTGACGAGAAGGACGAGACAGGGACCGTCATCCGTATCCTTCACATCTACCTTGATGAGCGGGATCTCCGGGACAAGGCATGGCACGACCTCCAGCCCAACGGCTTCACCGAGCCGCGCCTGTTCAATGACTTTCCGCAGCGTGAGCACAAGGTGCTTCTGCATGTGCGTCGCCGCAGGTGGCTTGACAAGGAGGGCCGCAACGTCGTTCTTGAAAGCCTGCCTCTTGTGGCAGATGGCACCTGCTACTCTGTGGAGTTTGCGGATTTCTTAAAAAAAATGGTTGGACACCTACCCTGTAACGGCCCAATGCGTGGGGCGCTTCTTCCGGACTGACGGCAAGTATTTGAGCCGTGCCTACAAGGAGCACCTGAGCGGTTTTGAGGGTTGGGAACAGAAGCCACATGCCGATGGCTGGGTACTGCTGGAAGAGAACATGGGCGAGCGGCTGGGCATCGACGAGACGATGCTGCACCACGACCTGTTCACTTTCCTCTCCAACAAGGACGGCCACTGCAAGAAGGGGACGCTCATCGCAGCCGTCAAAGGCACAACTGTAAGAGATGTGACGAAGCAACTCGACAGGATACCCGTGGAAAGCCGCATGAAGGTCAGGGAGGTGACCATGGACTTCTCGGACAGCATGATGGGCATTGTCAAGAAAGAGTTCCCACAAGCGGAGATAGTCATCGACCTCTTCCACGTCATGCAGCTCTACGGCACGAAAGGGCTCGATGCCATGCGCATGAAGCTCAAGCGCGCCAATACCACAGAGGTCAAGAAGGCAGAGCGGGAGTTCAGGAAGAAGCAGGAAAGACGGGCCAAGGCAAGAGCCCGGTATGCCCGGACGCACAAGCCCAAGAAGAGCAAGAACGGCAAACACATAGGACGGCCACGAAAGCGGAAGAACGGGAAGTTTGAGCCCGAGAAGCTCCGAAACGGTGAGACCAAGGCCGACCTGCTGACACATGTAAGATACCCGCTGATGAAAAGCCCGGATGACTGGACTGACTTCCAAAGAGAGGAAATGCACCTGCTCTTTGATATTGAGCCGAAGATGAAAGTGGCTTACGGGCTATTATGCGCACTGCGCAACATATTCAACAAGATAAAGGACAGGAGGAAAGCCGGGAAAGCATTGCGCAAATGGTATAGGAATGTGGGAAAGACCCGTATCAGGGAAATCATCTCCGTGCGTGACACCATCAAGGGCAAGGAAGAATATATACTGAACTACTTCAACAACAGGGCTACCAATGCATCTGCAGAGTCTTTCAACTCAAAAATCAAAGGACTGCGTGCTCAGGTGCATGGCGTCAATGACCTGCCATTCTTCATGTTCCGTTGCGTTAAGATATTTGGTTAGGTGTGGGGGGGCATCCACGGAGAATCCCCCCTGCGCCGAAAAACAGCCTCTATTCGTTTGCGATATACCATTACTCGAATCTTGTTTTACGAAACCAGTATGCTTTGAAAAGATGGGGCTTACGGAAGAAAAGTATAAAGCAAGTAATCAAATCATCGCAACTTATTTCTGCTTTCTTGTAACTCCTGCCACACGTAAATTTATGAAAGAATGGCTGTCACTATGTTGTGATTTTGAACTATTATCACCAGCAGGATTAGGAAAATTCGATGTTCCTACAACCGATTTTGGAGAAGCATTCGTTGCTCATCGTGAAGATCAAAGCATTTTTTCATTACTATGCAAAAAACATGGAATATCCCCCCATCGAGACATCAGCCAACGTGGAAAGCACCCCGAAACCTATAAATCACCATTCTATGCCTATAAAATTCCAATACACCCAAATGATAAGTATAAACCTATAATTTTCCTACACAAATCACCTCGATTGAACTTACAATGGTTTATACGATATATTTATCATAAAATTAAGCCATAATATATTCCCCTTTATCAATTGCAATATGAACCATATAGCCATACTTTTGACTGTATTTAACCGTAAGGAGAAAACCATAAAGTGCCTGCGCAACATAACAGCACAATCACTTCCAGCTGACACTAAGTTTGACATTTATATAGTGGACGGAGGTTCTACTGACGGAACTGTAGAAAGCGTAAAAACACAGTTTCCCCATGTTAACATCAAAACCGTAGATGGAGTATTCTGGAATCGCGGTATGATAGAAGCATGGAAAATGGCCGAGGAAAAAAAACGAAATGGATGCAACTATGATTATTACCTTTGGCTAAACGATGACACCTTCATATACAAAGACTGTATCGCATCTTTGCTCCGTGTAAGCCTATTGAAAAAAAACAGAACCATCGTACTTGGGTCTACAGTGGATACTCAGACACGTAGCAAACTAACGTATGGAGGCAGAGATAAAACTGGAAAAGTGGCACGCCCATCTTCTGATGACAGCCCTGTGCCAGTAATTATGATGAATGGAAATATAGTATTGGTTCCTCACAG
>UMEK01023091.1_pt1 | contig 14268 bp, 10 predicted proteins | sample 1964721 | NCBI WGS metagenome assembly UMEK01 (sample SAMEA4836017, study PRJEB28245) | human gut metagenome | biome: gut microbiome; material: fecal sample | place: Denmark | collected 2008 | reverse complement strand
AAGATTTTGACCACCGTATCCGGGCAAAAGCCGCAGCTGTTTGACGCCTGCATTGAAAAACTCAGCCTGTCACAGGACGAACCGACCAAGAACATGGTCCTTCGCATCACTGACCCGGACCTGCTGGAATTGTCCGGCGGCATCGTGCAGGGCATGAGCGGCTCTCCCATCATCCAGGACGGTATGCTGGTGGGTGCTGTGACCCATGTGTGAGTACATTTATGAGACCTACAAACTCTCAAATTTTAGGGAGTCGAGGATAAAGATCAATAACAATCTGTCCATCAACTCCCTTATAATATTCGATTCGTTCCAATACCTCTTTTAAGAGTTCGTTTCGCTCTTGGTTAGTCATATGGTCATAACTTGCTAGTAGTTCCTCCGTTTGAGGAATCAAACTTGTTTTTGAGGACTGACTTTCTTCCAAGCGTTGTATTTTCTTTTGAAGTTCTGTTTTTTGAACTTCAAAATCTTCTATTGAAATAAGCAACTTTGCCCTTCTATTCTGAAACACTTCTAAGGAATACACACCCTGTTCCACTAAATCGAAAGTGGTTTCCATCTGCTTACTTAACTTTTTAAGTTCCTGTTCAATTTTTATCAGTTGCCTTTTAGTAATCTCTATATCATCTGTATAACCAACTGTATCAATTTTAACCTTATATCCCTTCAGCCAACTTTTTAGTGCTCCAATAATCTCTTTCTCCACTATATCAAAGTATGAACTGCAATTATGGCAATTTCTTGAATTGATACAGCGAAGACGCGGAACATGGTTTCTTGCTGCTGTCATCGTTGTTCTACCGATTCTCTTTCCACATATAGAACAGAAAAGCAAACCTGAAAAAGGATTCATTAGCTGATATTCTTCTCGAACTGGCGCTGTTGGTTTTCGATCCATCCTGATTTCTTGTGCTTTCATAAAGTCCTCTTCGCTAACCAATGCTTGGTGCAATCCGTTATAAATATCATAAGAGTTCATATCCTTTTTGCGTTTGATACGCTTTTTGACCTCTCCGTTTTCGATACTTTTTACCTGTTTGCTCCATCCTCTTCGTATCTTTCCCATATAGACAGGATTTGTAATCATTTGAGAGATAGTCGAATAAGTCCAGAGATCACCATGCCTAGTTGGAATATCATGATCATTCAAATAATTTGCAATCATTTTTGTTCCCTGGTGATTGAGATACATCTCAAAAATTTTCTGGATAATTTCCGCTTCTTCTGGATGAGGCTCTAAAGTATAACCCTTTTCGTTTGGAATCTTGACTCTATTATATCCATAAGGGGCTATACTTCCAATCCATTTTCCCTCTGATGCACTGCTGTCTCGTCCGCGGATCAATCTTCGGTTGATGGTCTTATACTCCCTTCGGCTCATAAACAAACCAAATTCAAAGTACTCCTCATCAAATTCATTGGATGGATCATAGATCTTGGTCGGAGTGATAATTTTTGTTCCAGAAAATTGAAATACTTGGCTAATATAGGCCTGATCAGCTCCATTTCCTCTTGCTAAACGTTCAACATCAACAACGAGAACTCCAGAATAAAATCCAGCATTTACCTCTTCCAATAACTTTTGAATTTCTGGTCTCGCTGCGATTGATTCACCAGAAACGACCTCATAATAGGTTTTTGCAATATAATACCCTCGTTGTGAAGCCAGTTTATCCAAAATTGCTTCATGACGTTTTAGGGTTTCCTCAATGCTCAGATCGGCATAATCTCTGTCAAAACGCGATTTACGAAGATATTTTACATATTGCTCCATTTTTGGCCCCCTTTCCGGTTTCATTATAAGGTTAAATACATTTTCTTGTCAATGATACAGATCACATTAAACTTTGGAAATCCCCACAACTTTATTGCGAAATATTATTTTCATTTTGAGCTGTAGTTTCCTCTTCACTTATATTTCTTCTTTTGTAGCAATCACTTACAATCTGATTGAGATGAGAAATACACCCTTCGTTTGGAACATTGCAATACTCATCGTGGATACGAACAAGCGAAGATTTTGTTTTAATTTCAGTTCTAATCATACTCTCTCCTTTTAATAAAAGAAAAAACTCCTATAACAACAGTATGAACCACCATAAACAAAACTATTCAAATATAGGAAAACAGCCACACATTGAACCAACATCTTGAAAATTCTGGTGTAGCTGTTTTATTATCTTTCTATGTGTATCGTATTTTTCTCGTTCCCCGATACGGGAAATATGCAGGCCTGTTTGTGGCAACAAACACCGTGATATCATCTTTTACTGATATCCCCCTTTGACCCTGCGGTACGGGATTGTTTCGGTTCTCTTCATCATAGGGTCATTGCGTATCCGACCTGCCAGTGTCGGAGTATAAACGTTCAGGTTACCGCTCTCACCTTTGATATTATCCAGTTTGACAGAAAAGTAGTGTATTCCTTTTCCACAGGTAGTCGTCGCGTCTGCGCTTATTTCGCTTTCTGTTTGTAATACAGTCCATGATAAAGTTTATAACCTACATACTGATATAAGTGGCTTTCTGCCACTATTTATCAAAGTACATGAGATAAATCTCTCATATACTTTCCCGTTAAGGAACTCATTTTACAACCAAATATCGCTTTAAACCTAATAAAATTCTTTTAGAAAATTTCTTAATTTTATCAGCACTGCCTTCTTTCTTTTGTTCACCGCTTGTTGGGAGATACTAAGCAGTATTCCCACCTCCTGTTCTGTTTTTTCCTGATAAAATAACAGGTTTATCAGTCTTTGTTCTTCTAGATTCAAACATGACAACGCCTCTTTGAGTATTTTTGCGTCCAGATTCTTTTCTATTTTCTCCTGAATGCTTGCTTCCTGAACAACAAATTGATGGTTAGTTTCCAGCAAACGTTCATAGGAGTCTTCTCTACTTGGTAAAAAGGATGCCGTTTTCTTGTTGAATCTTTCTGTTTTGAGGTCATAGGTAAAATATTCCTCTTTTCGCTCAAATAATTTATAAGCCCGATATACTTCTTCATTTACTGGAACTACTTGTCCATTAATATAAAGATGGTAATCGTTTTTATTTTTACTCATATCCCTTACCTCCAAAATTTGAAAATATACGGTTTTCAAATCTTAGAGAGGTGGAGAACGACACCTTATTTAATCTTTTTTAATAGAAAAGGCAGGCAATTAAAAATCACCTGCCTTTCTAAATTAGTATTTATACCTATCCACTTTCATCTTAATAAATCAACAACCTTCTTTCGTTAATATTAACCGTATCAGTTATTACAGAATATATCGTTTGTAAAATTCCGCTGTAACCTTCAAGGTAATTGTATTCTTTTATTTCATTCATACCTGTAAGTTCTTTATTTTCACGCTCCTTATATACAAAATTGTAAATAAGTTTTTCTAAAATTTCTATAGTTTTGCGATAAAACACCTCATCTTGAGTTTCTTGATACATTTTTTTTAAAACAAGCAGTACACCAGATAACCCATGACATACAATCGGAGAAAAAAGCAAATATTCTTTTATGTCGAGTAATGCAATTTTCTTCAATTCCTCAATACAAAACTCTTTCAACCTTATATCAGATTTTGCTTTGGCTGCTATATATAATGAATTTAAAATTCCAATTGAACCATAACACCAACTCATCCTACTTTTTCCAGGAATAAATTTTTCTTGACCAATATACTGTTCAAATGTGATTCTGCCTGGCCAATAAATTATATCGTTAATGTAATAATAAGACTTCATATATTCATTGATAATACTATCTATTATTTTTGTGATTCCAACACAATCAGAGGATTTTTTACAAGCTAATGATAAAGATACCAACGGACCAGACATCCCATGTGAAAGGCTATAATTAACACATCCATTTTGGGCTTCTTCTGTCATATATCTTTTCTCATATATTGAAGGATAATAATGGCAAATAGGTGTAGAATAACCCCTAATCAATTTAGGTTTTAAATGTTGAACAAATAAAGAAACAATATTATCGATTATTTCTTTAACCTCATATTCACTATCTAAATAATACTTTAAAATCCCTGAAAAACCCTGTATTAATTCAAACCCATTTTGTGTATAAAATTCAGAATTTTCTGGCAAGTTTAAATAATAAGATAATATATCATTTTGTAGCATTTCTAGAGTTTTTGAAAAGCGTTGTAGCTCCGGAATCATTTTTTTCAATTCTCTAATGATAAAATTAATATATGTTATTCCAGAAAACGAGGATATCATATTAAATTCTTTATTATAGATCCCTTCTCTTATTTTAGTTAAGCAAGCATAGACTAAACCTTCCCATTGCTGCCTTGACACAAAATATTTGTAAGCAGAAATCAATATTGATATTACATCAATTGCTTCATACGAGCTTATATTTTCTATTGACTCATTTATTCCTTCAAAGAATTTTTGATTCGACTCTGCGAATTTTTTCACTAATTCCTCTTCTAAATTCGTCTTCTGTAAAACATCATAAATCAAACTTTCTTTATTAATCATAACATCCACCTCATTAATAATCTCTATGTATCAGTATTAAGACTATACAATTTATCTTTCTGCCGTTTCGTCTAAATACAATTCCTTATATGTAGGTGATAATTGAAGCAACTCCGTATGAGAGCCAACCGCTTCAATTTGTCCATCTCGAAATACAACAATCTTATCTACAATATCTTTAATACTTGATATTCTGTGAGATATTATAATTCCGATTTTCCCTGTTGTCAGATTTTTAAAACTTTGTAGTATTTTCTTCTCCGATATCGCATCCAATGCCGCATTCGGTTCATCCAACAAATACAAATCTGCATCTCTTATAAAAGCTCTTGCTAAAGCAATTTTTAACCACTCTCCTCCAGAAAGCTGCACACCATCATCGAACCAGAATCCTAACTGCATATCTATATCTTTCAATCTTTTATCTAATCCAACATCTGAAACTATACTTTTTATTCCAGAAGTATCATCTATTTTAGATAAATTTCCAAATGCAATATTTTCTCTGGCAGATAGCTCATATCGAACAAAGTCTTGAAACAGTATTCCTATTTTTGGTCTTAATATATCTGGATCTAATGTCTTTAATTCATGATTTCCAAAAAAAATCTCTCCATGATAATCCTGGTATAATGTAGACAATATTTTTACTAAAGTCGTTTTTCCAGAACCATTGACCCCTATAAAGGCAACCAAATTATTTTTTTCAATCTTCAAATTTAAATTATGTAAAACATCATGGTTCTGACCTCTATATCTATAACAAAGATTTTTTATTTCAATATAAGGAATGATACACTCATTCTTTTGTATTGTTTCTTTTGATTTTGCTTCTATTGACAATATTGGAGAAGCCCCCTGTTTGTCCATAAACTCAAAATATTGACTGATATACAACATATTTTCATATATTGAATTTAATTGTGCAAGAAAATTCTGTGCAGCTGATTTTACGCTCGACATACTTTTAGTATATGTTGTTAGATCCCCCAACAAAATTTCTCCCACAAAAGCCTTTAAAACCACATATACTAATATTAATGAATTTATAACTTCTTCTAAAAGTATTAAAAAAACTTGTGTACAAGATTTTTTATTCAATAAATCTTTATCTTGGGAAATAAACTTCATTCTCAATTTTTTATATTGGTCTTTTAAGTATTTTCCCAGATTAAATATCTTTATTTCCTTAAATGCAATATCTTTCGTCAAAAGATATTGATAATACCAAGATTTTCTTTCTTCGGAAGAACGATGTTTTATCATTAAAAATTGCTTTTTTCCAAAATACGCTGTAATAAACGAATTTATAATCGGTACAATTAAAATGACTGGAATTAACCACCATTTCCATGATACTAAAATCAAACTAAACAACAGAATATTGATCAATGACTGAAACAATAAAACAAATGATTTAAAGAATCCAAAAATTCTTGCAAAGGTTACTTTCATGGCTCTCTGCAACAAGTCATATATTTCAGAATCCTCAAAGTCTTTCAAAGAAAAATCTTTTATTTTCTCTAAAACCGACATATTAACTATAAGCGATCCCTTCATTTGGAAGCGATTTTCTAAATAATTAGATAACAATGAAAGCAACGATTGAACAATATCAATAATTATATAAATAATCAAAACACTACACAAATATTTCCAATTATCTGCTGATACCTGTAAAGTGTTTATTATTTCTCTCATCATTAATGTAGAAATGCTTGGAAAAACACTAAAAACAACGGAAAAAACAAGAATCAAAAAAATATAACCTTTTCCACATTTTAATAACAGCTTTACTGTTCTTAAAAAATAATTAGCAACTTGTTTTATTTTTTGTAAATTTTCTTTCCAAGCTTTCATGAATAATCCACCTTATAAAGTTTTTATTCTTATATATTGTTCATATTTACTTTATCAATTAAAATTTTTTCCTATATTCCAAAACATTAAAATCACTAATAAAGTCTTTCTCATATTGATTATTACAAATAAAAATCCCAGAAGATAGGGACACTTAAAAGATTCTGGGATTTTTATTAAGAATTTGCTATGTAAGGTTTAGACGGTTACCTTTTAATTGCATACATTCCAACAAGTAGGACCACTACTAGGAATAGTTAGTGTAGAATCATCGCTACCACCGCCACCACCACTGCCACTGCTACAATGAGCTACCGAGTCACTGCAACTGTCTTCCAATGGCATAATGTCCATGTTAATTTTTTGAACCTCCAAATCAAATTCATCAAAAAAATTTGGCATAATGAGCACCTCCCAATGAAGTTAAATTTTATATCTTTATCCGCCCTATCTCAGATAAATAACAAAATAAGCCTATTTCTTATCTTTAATATACTCGATTGCCGCTTCTTTTATCTCATCTCTTCCTTCTTTGATTCCTTGGATTGTTCGTTTTACTTCAATATCAGGAGAAATACCAATACGCTGAGTCTGACCACCCTCCGGTGTATAGATACCTTGAGCTGTATACATTACCATATTTCCTCCTGGAATTGGCAGTACTAAACAAAACCCATCTGCTCCAACCGTATTCTCTCCCATCAACGTTACGTTTTTAGCATTACGAATAAGCATAGTTGCATACTCTGATGCACTCTGACTGTGCTCATCAATTAAAACAACAACTTCTTTATCATATAGATAAGCTGCTCTGGGTTTGCTCGAAAAATTATAAACCGGTTCTTTCAAAAATATACCCGGTACCGCTTCAGAAATTGTTGCTGTCAGTAGAGCAACTTCTGCTTCTTCAAAAAGATATGGTGGCAAACAAAACCTGCTATTGGCAGGATACTGACGATAATCCACAATCAGCCCATCGGTGTCCTTTAAAGCATTCATCGTTTCTATCCATTTTGCATCGTTACTATGAATTGCACCCATTTGCAAACCCATAAAAGCAGGATTAATTACCCCGATATTCCCTTCTATAATTTCGTACGGTTTTGGCTCTTCGTCTTTAAAGTTGACACCATATCTTGGTCTATCGAATCCTTGAAACTTATTCGCATCAACGTGAAATGTCATCTCTTCCCCATCTCGTAAAACGGTTACTTCCAGCACTGTATCATGCGAACGAAAGAGCGCTGCTTCAAGAATATTATAGATTTTCTCATCTGTTGGAACAGAATAGTATTTTTTTTGATGCTCTATCAGGTCCTCAACATTGACACCATCTAATTTGCAAATAACATCTCCAGATTGTAATGGACAGGATTCGTCGAATGTTTGAAGAATTACAATCTCTCCTTCGGCAGATATAAATTCTATATCGTCAACGATATATTCGCCAAATTCTTTTTTGACGAACTCTCCACCTCCTCTATAGGAAACATGGGCATCATGCAATTTTGCAGTCAACGCCGCAATTGTTAAGTCATAGCTGTGCTGGTCTTTTCCTTTCAGCATTTGAGCAATAAAATCCGGCAATAGTTCCTCCCAATCTTCATCCAAAATATCAAGATACGGATAATAATATTCCATTACATTCCACACACGAAACAGCCCTAACAAACGATAATTTTCATCACTGTAATCCATATCCTCATACAACTTTTCATTGGAAAACATTGTAGGTTCATTATACCCTGTATAATATCCTTTTTCAAAATCTATGGGCGCACGATATCGATTGACTTCAGGCATCGGCTCTGTCAGCGGCTGCATATTCTTTGAAAGCTCTTCTCCAAGATACTTTTCATCAAAAATCCAGTCAATGTCCGCTATCATGATCTTATCTTCTTCCTCGGCTTCCGACCATTCGCTTACCGGCTGGCTGCTTTCATATTTTATCTCTCCCAGTGACAGAAGCCATTCATTCAGGATCTTGTTGGTTTCTTCACTGTCTGCTGCCTGTCGAACCTTAGGAATCAATGTAAGCAATTCCTGATCCCAATCCTTCTCTCCACTCAAAAAAACCGGATGGGTATATTTTGTATATCCCCATACTTTACATAATTTCTCCAGATTCTGCACTTCCTGAGAATAGTTTTCCTTCTTTCCCATCGGCGCACATGAAGTAAATAACAGGCAGATACAAAGCAATACTGCAACTATCTTTGTTATCTTTCTCATAATAATCCCTTCTTTTCTTCACTCTTATTGTTCCTTAATATACTTTACTGCCGCTTCCATCAGCTCATCTCTTCCCTCTCTGATTCCTTCGATTGTTGGGTGAACCTCAATGTCAGGCGAAAGTCCAATTCGTTGGGTTTGCCCTCCCTCCGGGGTATAGATGCCGCAGCTGGTAAACCAAAGTAAATTGCCGTTTGGAAGCGGCAGTTCTGTAATATTTCCATCTGTTCCAAGCGAATTATTTCCAAGTACAACAACATTATCTCCGGTACGCAAACCCATAATACTGAATTCGGAATTGCTTACACTTGATTCATCCATCAGTACTACAACTGGTTTTTCATAATAAAAAATAGCCGGAGTACTCCCCCAAGATACCATTTTTTGTTTTGTAAAAGTACCGGGAACAGACTGAGAAGGAACTGTCATGATATTATATACTGTCCCAGCCCTTTGGAGGTACATTGACAAAAATGTATGCATATTGGTATCAGATGGATATTGTCTAAGGTCAACGATCAGTCCATCAGTATCTCGCAGATCGTTCATTACCTGCTGAATAACCGTTCCGGTATCTCCCTTCGGCAGCGCACCTGGATTGATAAGCCCGATATTTCCATCCAAAATTTCGTGGGAAGTCTCTATGCTTCTTGCAAAATATTTATATTGTGTCGTTCCTTTTACTGTATATGTCTGCTCTTTTCCCTCCCGCAGAACAGTGATCTCCATCTCCTCATCCTGCGATCTAAGCAGATAGATGCCTAATCGATTCAGGAGTTTCTCATCGTTTGGAACCGAGATATACTTCTTTCTATTTTCTTCTATCTCCTCGATATCCGTTCCGTCCAGCTTCAAAATGACATCACCCGCTTGCAACGGGCAATCCCAGAATAAATCGCTAACGACCCACTGTCCTTCTTTTGTCCGCAGCATATTGACCGGAGCAAGATATTTGCCAAAAGCATTATGCAGTGTTTGCCCATTTATCATGATCGTATGCCCATCATGCAAATGCGCTGTCAACTCATAAATTGTCAGCTCAAAGCTTTGCAGATCACTTGCCTGCAATATCTTCGGAATAAATTCTCTCAGCAGGTCATGCCAGCTTTTATCCATGATGTCAAGGTATGGAAAATAGTATTCAATCGCGTTCCAGACGCGGAACAATCCTAACAGCCGTTCTTCTTCCGTTTGATAGGAACAGGCAGCATCCGTTTTTTCCATTTTAAAATTAGGAATACCTTGTCCTGTGCTGAATTTTACCGGGGCTCGGCTGCGGTCAATTTTAGATACCGGACCCAGCTTCTGCATATCCATAGACAATTCTTCTCCCAGATAAGCTTTATCCTCAATCCAGCCGGTATCTGCCTGCACAATCGCTTCGCTTTCGATCGGTTTTGATCCTGGTCTGCTGCTTCCGTAATCAATCTCTCCCAAAGACACAAACCATTCGTGCAAAATATCGTTTACCTCATCGTCTTTTGCTTCGGATACAACCGGAATGAGGTTTAACAGCTCCTTGTCCCAATCTTTCTCTCCTAAAAGAAACGCCGGATGGTTGTATTTAACATATCCCCAAACCTTACAGAGCTTCTCAAGACTTTGTAAATCGGATACTGAAGTATTATTGTCTGATATTTTAGTGCATCCAGTAAATGAAAAAGTCAAAACAGAAAACGCAAGTATTAAAAAAACTATTAATTTATTCAAAAAAACTTTTTTCATTTGAATACACTCCTTAAACAATCAACTTTAAACAAAAACTCTGTACGATAGGTTACAGAGTTTTTGTTACTTGCAGGATTAGTCTTTGTCACAAAACACCCGTGTTTCTAAACAGCCATCTGTTAAACATCCTTCTGTACAGTTTGCTGTTAATGTTGGTATTGGGCAAAGACCTGAACCAGTATCCGGACCGCCGCCCCCACTACAATTAGCTACCGAATCTCCACCGCTATCACCTAACGTATTTATTTTATGTATTTTCCGAAGATCCAAGTCAAATTCGTCAAACAATTTTGGCATAAGATTACCTCCTAAATCGCTTTTCATCGTCTTTTTATTCTACTGTCCTATCCCAGTAAAACAATCTTAGCACTGATTAACTCAAGCACTCATATTCTATGCTCCAACATTCCCTTTAGGTCATGTGTTGCATGCCTTGTCAACGCATATATCTTATTTTCCCAATTATTATTCCCGACTAATCGATTACAGAACATATGGATAACACTTCTCATAATATTCTCTACCGTATTAGTCAAGCTTCCTTCTTGCTCTAATTGATATACTTTATCAGCATATTGCTTCAACGGAACAAACAATTCTGTCAAATAATCATATACATACGGATACTCAACTTTATTTCGTATTTCTTTCCATTGCTCTGTAAGATTTACAGCACCAATAAGGTTTCTTCTTTCTTGCTGAAATTCCTTTCTGTACAATGATTGTTTGCTAATTGAATTTAATAGCTCCTCCCGTTCTTTTAAAGACAATCGGAACGCTTCCATCGCCATTGTAATAAAAGATACACCTATATAATCCAAATTAATTTTTTCCTTTTTTAATTGTTGCATATAGATGATTTTCATTACTGCCCTGCTGTCATAAAAGAAATATTTTTCCGCGTCTTCAATTAAGCCTGTACCACCATACCTTACAATTTCTCGTTCATAGGTATCGACTACTACTTCTGAAATTAATCCTACATCTCGAAACTGTACGAACAAACTTATCAATTCATCAAAAACAATAAACTTCATTTCTTTTTCTGAACGTACACGAACTCTTAAATGTTGTTCCGGATCAGAATAACGGATAAAAAAGTACTGTTTTGCTTTATGATTTGCAATTAAGCTCTCTAACTTATTATACAAATAAGCAATCAGTTCATTTTTTCTTTTACTATATCCATACAGTTTAAAATAAAACCAATCATCCTGCCCCGGAATAAGTAGTCTTTCATCTGTAGTTATTTGCAAAGCATTTTTTTCTACATCAGAAGTTGTAAGAATGTATTCATCTTTTTTGTTAGATTTTGAAGTTACATTATTGTTAGATAAGACAAACGGCACAACTATCTCTGTAACATAGGGATTTCCATCCTTATCTTTTGCAGCATATTCATCAAAATCACAAGTCATTTCTGCCAATTTGATAACACGAGTATTTTCCTTTTTTACAATGGAATATACCTCATTAACATGTAGTGGATTTTCTAAATCCAAAAGAAGTCGATTATCAAACTCCGTCAACAAAACATATCTTGGAACATTCCATTTCTGACGAAATTCAATAAATTTCTGATTGAACTCTTCCCGACTTCCGTTTACCAAATTTAAGATATCTTTGGAAATAACCCATGTTTCCGGACGTATAATTACATGTTTATAAACTATTCTTGGACAATACTCATAGTCAACATTGATTATTTTAGCAATAGTACCAATTATATCATACCGATAAACAGAAGAAATTTCCCGAAGAAATCTAACAGCATTACTTCCCGACAAAGGATTTAACATACTTGACATCGTTACCAAAACTCTTTTATTCAAACTTTTCGATTTAATAAAAAACTGATTTGTTTTTTTATCAACACCAATGTACAAATCATTTATCGAAAGCTGTTTCTTTCCTTCACATCCATTTGTGCTAAGCATGATTTGATAATCATAATCACTAATATTCATTGAGACATTGCTGGTTCGACCACGCTCTGGAACCTCAGCAATTTCTGCAACAACATAGTCTGAAAAGAACTCTTTCTGTTTGCTAAGTTCCTTACTGAGAGATGTTGTTTCTTTTTCTGAAAACATATCTCTAAATCTTCCCAAAGTCTTTCCAATACTATCAGACGCAAAAACAGGAGCTAATGTAACGGAAAATTTATCCTCAGTGTCTTTAATATTTCTTGGGTGCGCTAACAAAAGCAATTCAAATGACTGCAAAAAATCCAATTGATCAATATATTTTTCCTGCTCTTCATTTCCTGCGATATATTGAATATCATTGTCATCAATTTCTATTGTTTTTTGTTTTATTTTAAGGGATTGGATAAGCTTACGATTAATTACCTTTTCCAATCTTTCTTCCTTTAAACTTTTGGATTGTCTTGGCGCAACACTTCGATTTGGACTCTGCAAGTAATACGACGGTGCAGATAACCCCTTGTCTGGATCAAGTAGCTCTAAAACCGGAACTGTTACTCCATACCCATATTTCTCCAAAAACAACCTGATGTAGTGTGTATACTCTGCACTCTTTTTATACTGCGGAGTGATTTTTACCATAGCTGAAACAAATTCTTCCAAATCTTGTTTCAATTGATATGATAATTGATTAGATTCCATACTAAGTTTTGTATCAATTTGTAAATAGTTTTTGCACTCATATATATTTTGCATCTTAGAAATAATAGATTCAAAAATATGCAAACCACTCCCAATTGATTGTAAATTATATTGACTTATCTCCTCCTTAATATCTGTTAACAACAATAGATATCTTTTTACCTCACTATCAAAATTGATTCTTTCTAGAATATGTATTACATATTCTAGCGTATCCGTATTAACTAATGGTGGCCTTAACTCAGAAATTAAGAATTCATTATCAACTAACTGCTCAAGAAAAACTTCTATTCTATCTTGAGATACGCCAGGATTTTTCTCTGATAAATACTCCAATAATTCCGAAAAAGGAACAAAATCTTGACTTAATTCTCTTACTATCTGCACCTGTCGTGTATTTCTTATTGTTGTAGATGATTCATTTTCTTCAGAATTTAATTCTAAAAACGTCTTGTTTAATTTTTCTAGTCTGTCACCATTTTCAAAAACAAAATCATTAAATTTAAATTTTAGTAGATTTTTGATCTTATGGTTAGACTCTATCTCTCGAATAACAGCATATAGCCATTCCATATCAACACGAGCTCTTTTCGTATGATGAGCAATTTCAGAAACGTACATATTCGAATCTTCTGCAAAATTTCCCATAGCCAATCCAGAAAAGGCTCCATAAGGTGTCGGTCTCGTACTAAGTCTAATATAATATTTTAAAAGAGTAGATGAGATTTTCTCACTCGCTTTAGATGAGTCCAATGATGCAAAACGATTAATTGCATTATAAGAATCTATGCTTGCTATTGCTAAAGGTTCTTTCAATTGTTCTTCTTCAAATAGCGTGAAAAGTTGATTTTTTATTTTCTGTTCAGCTTTATTACTAAACATATTAAAATAATGATTAAGCGATAAAATCGGAAGACGGGTTGCAAAAAAATCGCATGCTATATAATCAATCATTTTAAAAATCCCCCACATCTTTATCTCTTTAAATTTTTTTAATATAATTTTATTCTTAGTATAACTAAAAGCTTGCGAAAAAATCAATATTATATATAATTTTTTTACACATATTGTATTGAATTTAGTATTTATTGTGTATTTTGATGAACTTTACATTATTTATAATTCTCTTCTAACTACACATGAAAATATTTTGATAGCTTAAATTCCTACGACATAGGCGAGCAATGTTTCGGAATATCCTTTTAGGATTTTCCGAAACGCTCGTTGGGGCCACCCCAAACCCCAGACCGGCCGCTTTTGCGTCCAGTCGAACACGCCTGCGGCGTGGCTTTTTGCTCCCTTGCAGTCGCTG
>UMEK01039676.1_pt1 | contig 14429 bp, 10 predicted proteins | sample 1964721 | NCBI WGS metagenome assembly UMEK01 (sample SAMEA4836017, study PRJEB28245) | human gut metagenome | biome: gut microbiome; material: fecal sample | place: Denmark | collected 2008 | reverse complement strand
TTAATGTTATTAATGCCGCTCCGCATTTTTTGTATGTCATAGCATGGTTGTATGCATGGCACGTGCAGGTGGCGGCGCTTTGTGATTTTGTGTTTTTCTGAAAAAAAACAACCGCGGCATGCAGTATTTTCGTCCTTTTTATATCATATATAAAGGGCACCTGCGGCGCCCGGTACGTAGATATGGAAACAGAAGAACTTGTCAGAAGATGTAAGGATGGTGACAGAGGCGCCTTGGCGCTTCTGTATCAGACCTATTCCGGCAGGTTATTCAGGCTTTGCGCAGATATCGTTAAAGACAAAGACGCAGCCCGGGACCTGCTCCACGACGGCTTTATCATAATATTCTCGTCGATAGGCTCGCTGCGCAGTCCTGCCCGCCTTGAGGTATGGATGAGCGGGGTGATGGCCAATCTTGCCGTGAAATATCTCAACGACAGAAAGAACCGGCCTGTGGCCGGAGCTGTGGCAGACGTGCCGGTTGAGGCTGAAGAAGGGCAGGGCGGGTGCGACATTCCGTTTGATGAGCTTATGCGCATGATCGACATGCTGCCCGAGGGCTACCGCAACGTGTTCCGCCTGTCGGTGCTCGAAGGCCTGTCGCACGACGAGATAGCCCGTATGCTAGGCATCAGGCCGCGCACGTCGTCTTCACAGTTGCTCAGGGCACGTGTCAGTTTGCAGAAGATGATAACGGCCTACAGGGCCCGCCTCGTTCTGCTGTTGGCCGCAGTGGCCGTTTCGGTAGTGACGTTATTGCTCCGGCAGCCGTTCAGACGGACAACCGGAGTTGACGTGGCGTCTGTCGGAACAGCCTGCCATGCAGCCGGTGGCAGCTGCGCAGGCCCCGTGCAGATATGCATGCCGCACCGTCGGCAGAGGGAAATGTCGTGCGGAGGCTCCATGCCGAAGACTCTCTTGGCGCAGGGCTTTGTCTGTCTTGTCCTGCCGACACCTTGCGTGCTGATGCCCTTGCCGAAAGTGTTGACGCCCTGTGCCGCATTGCCGGCAGCGGATCGGCCGTAGCCGTTGAGCCGTCGCTTGTCATGGCAGATGTGGCTCCTGCCGACACTTCATGTGTTAATGTCACAACAAAGAGCCATGACGGCTGGCTGCTCGGATTCAGTTCGATGATGGAAAGGGCGTCGGACGTGATAATGCCGCGCATAATCGAGGTTATAGAACATGCTGTAGGCTCGGGCACGAGGGTGGAGATTGAAACCTGGGAGCAGCTCGTACATTATCTCACTTATGATGTCGGCGAGAGTCTTGACCCGATAGAGCGCGACGTTCTTCTGCGCATAGCGCTTATGAACAGTGGCAAGATTGTTACGCACAAGAACTATGAAAAGCCGCTGCAGCTGGGGCTCAACTTCAACCGGCGTCTGTCTGACAGATGGAGCCTTGACATGGGACTGCGCGTTACACGGCACACCACCAACATGCTTACAGGCAGTTCTGACACGACAAACATCAGCGAGCGTCAGCGCATATTCTATGTCGGCATGCCCGTAAATGCCACTTACACGTTTATGAGGCGCGGCCGTATGTCTGCCTATCTGACTGCCGGCATGGCTATTGACGTTCCGTTCAGTGCAAAGTCAGACAAGCTTTACAACATCGACGGCAAGACAGAGTTCAGCAGGTCTGTTAGCCTTGGCTTCACCGGACTACAGTGGTCTGTGGGTGCTGGCGTCGGCATGGCTTATGAGATTGCGCCGCATCTCGAACTGTTCTTCAGTCCGCGTATAACGTGGTATATCCCTAACGGCAGCAAGGCCGAAACCCAGTGGACCGGCAAGCCCCTGCAGCTATCCCTGCCTTTCGGTATCCGCATCAGTTACTAAGCGCTGTCGGCTTTGAATAAAAAGTTTTTTAAAAAAAACTCGTCACTCATCACATTCCGGTATAACACGCTGACAAACAATATATTATGGTGTGACGAGTTGAAAATCCAACTCGTCACATCCGTTACATCTAGTCATATGAATATGTCGTTGTCCTTATTCCGGTTGACTTCAGACAGGCAATTTCCTGATTAAAGTTGACTCTGATAAGACTTATTACTGCCATCGGTTAACTTAAATACCCAAGTTTTCATCATATACAGCCCTGTAGGGACACACGCCAGGTGTGTCCAACTCACGCATTATCGAAAAAAACTCCGCAATATATAATCAGGCATAAATATCTGTTATATTGTCAGTTACATTATAACGTCGACAAATCCTTGGGACAGCAATAAATCCGCATTATTCATCAAAATGATGTTACAGACTATAAAGTTTACACGTAATCGGGCTGTGGACGCACCTGGGGTACGCCCCTACGTTTACTATCAACAAGACTAATGACTTTAACTCCTGGCTCACCCTAGTGAGCGATAACTCCTTTAACTACTATAACTCCTAAAAAGAATCTACTTTAATTCCTAAAAAATCCCCCAAAAAATCCCCATGTGACGAGTTGAAATCTCAACTCGTCACACCATAAAGCCTTGATATTCATGAGCTTAAGCGGCATTGTGACGAGTGATGAGTTTTTATTAAAAACTTTTTCCGTTATGCGGTGGGCGATGTAGACGGTACATTTTGGTGTATACTCTTATATAAAAGCATACCTTTCGCATTGTCGTTTGCCGCATATTGGAGCCTGAAAGGTGCCCTTTTGCATTGCGAAAGGCCGTCTTTTGCAGTGCTTTTAAATCCAAATCTGTTATTATGATTCGGCCGGATTGCCGTTTGTCTTTATAAAATCGGGAAATGCGTGCAGTATTTTCTGCCGGCAGCACTCATTATGATTAGAACAAAAAGACAGAAAATATGCAGGCAAGACATTTGGACAGGCGCCGCTACTTCATGGAAGAGGCGGCAACGACAGAAAAATATTTTATACCATATCTCAGCCGTTTTATAGCTACGAGTGGGGTTAGAGTGCTTGAGGTGGGATGCGGTGAGGGAGGCAATCTGCTGCCGTTTGCGCGCAGGGCGTGCCGTGTTACAGGTGTGGATATGTCGGAACTGAGAATCAGACAGGCGCAGACTTACTTCAGGGAAGAAGGTGCCGCGGCTGAGCTGGTGTGCTGCGACATACTAGACTACGACTGCCGTGGCCGCAGCTTCGACCTCATCATAATGCACGACGTGGTGGAGCATGTGCCCGACAAGGCCGCACTGCTGTCAAAGCTCGGCTGCATGCTGGCTCCTCATGGTGTGGTGTTCGTAGCCTTTCCGCCGTGGCAGATGCCTTTCGGCGGCCATCAGCAGATAGCCCGCAGCCGGTTGTTGTCGCGCATGCCGTTTGTCCATCTCCTGCCTCGTGCCGTTTATGGGCAAGTGCTCCGGTTCTTTGGCGAAGACGACTTCACCGTAGGTGAACTGATGTCAATAAGGCAGACGCGCTGCACGGTAGAGGCTTTCAGCCGTATTGCGGCGCGGGCGGGATATGCCGTGGCCGACATGCGGCTGTGGATGATAAATCCTCACTATGAAACCAAGTTTGGCCTCAGGCCGCTGATGTTGCCCTCGCTGCTGCGCATGCTGCCGTATGTCAGAAACTTTCTTTCCTCGTCGTGCTTCTATGTGCTGCGCCGCAGCTGACGCTGCTGCCGGCGCTAGTGGCTGGTTCAGAACGTGGTGCCCTTAAAGATATTGCTCCGCTCAGGCTTCCACAACATTCCGCTCAGCGTCAGTTTGTTAGAGTTGAAGTTGGGCTGTATGCTGACGGTAGCCTTGTTGGCATCCTTCCATAGCGAAATGAACAGCTGCGCCGATATGCCTTTGCCCGATACGTTCAGCCTTACGTAGGTGTTGCCCTTCTTGTCGGAGCTTACCTTATAGCCCGTAACGATGCCCTCGAGCGTTATTCCGCCCAGGCCGTTGAAGCCCGACACCGGCACGTTGAACGCCACCTGCACGATGGCATTGCTGCCGCTGACTGCCACAAAGTTGGTGCTTGCGGTTACGTGTGCCGTATATCCGCGCTTAAACTCCACTTTGTCGGCCTCTATCGTAAACGCTGTGTCGTTTATTGCCTGCACGGCTTCGGCGTTCAGGGCGCTGTCTATGCGTGCCTCCATCAGTTTTCTCTCCTTTTTGCTGAGCTTCCTGTCCTGTGTCCCGTTTTGTGCCATGACTGCATACGCTGCTGCCACGAACATTATGAATGTTATTATTGTTCTCATGACGTATAAGTTTTTTTAGTTTGTCTTTTATTATAATAACCCGTAAAACCACGAAAACGTGCATTGCGGCAGGTGAAAAATAGCTAATAATGACGATAATTTATTTTAAAATCAGATGTCGCAGATGGCTTCCTGTTCTTGTAAACTCATGTAAAGAGTAATCTGTCATTGATACGTCGTTTGAACTTATTCAGTAAGTCGTATTCATGTTCTAAGTCGTCCATTTGCATTTCATTGGTGTTTTCCGGTATCTTTTTCATTAAAATGGCAGAATAGCGACGGTTTGGACAAAACTATGATTACTGCCAATGGGAAAAGCACGTGTAAATTACTCATGATAAAAAGAGGCTGCTCCTTTGAATATATAGGTGCAGCCTCTGATTCTTATGCTAACTAAAATTTATTAATTTTTTTCTTCCAATAAGGGCAGCGTTTTTATGTGTTGTCCGTTACTCATGGTTATTTTATGATGATTTTGCTTGTGGATGTAGTTCCGTCATCATAAGTATTCTTTATAATGTTGATGCCTTTTGCTGGTGCAGACAGCTTTTCGCCTGTGACAGAATAATACTCTCTGTTTGTTATCATCTTGGTGCCTGTCATGGTGCTTATGTCTGAAGCATCGCTGAGGTCGAGTGCCAGGTTGTAAAGTACGTAGCGGTCTTCACCTTCAGGCTCGCGTGACGATTTGGTGTAAAGGAAGCATACTCTGTGTAATCCGGCAGAGAATGTCATAGGAGCTTCGAGCTCGTCAGAACCAGCAGATGATGTGCCGGCAAATTTGGTTATCTCAGTTCCGTCTGAATATATCACAGTTCCGTCTGAGAACAGAATTTCGTCAAGAAATGCTCCAAAAGGTGTAGAGCTGTTGCGTCCGCTCCATGTCAGTGTGCCGGTTTTGCCTTCAGGTACGATGAAGCTTACTTCGAGCCATGAGTCAATAGTGCTGTCGCTTGTTAGTCCTGATGTAGAACTGCATGCTTTGCTGCCGTCGAGGGTCCAAGGATGCTCAATGCTGGTATCAAACGAGAAATCGCCTTTTTCAACTATCGGTGAATAGTCGTAAATTATCTTTTCTGTAGTGGCATTGCAGTGGATTGTTACATCGCCGGCACTTGTGTGAAGCACAACGTCACCGCTGTGTTCGCCTATGTCTTTACGTGTAAAGGTCAGTTTTACAATTCCGTATTGATATGGCTCTATTGTCTTGACGTCGCCTACATAAGAGAAGCATCCGTCGCCTGTAACTGAATTTATTTCCAGATTCTTGCTGCCGAGGTTGTATAGTTTAATCTCAGCTGTGTCTGTTTTTTCAATGTTGTCAAAATAAGATTTGGCAAAATTTACTTCATGCGTTGAAACATCAGTTCCGTTTTCCTGTACAGGATAGAGTGTAAGGTCGAAGTCGTAGAAATAAGCCTGGAGCTTTGTTTCGGCAACCCCCATTGTATACCAGTCTAGTATGATGCTGTATATGAATGTCATGTCATATGTGCCGCTTTTCAGGATAATTTTGTCAGAGAGATCGTGTTCGTTGGATTTCTCAGAGCCGTCCAATGATTTGTTCACAGGATCGCCGTTGAGATATATCATTGCCTGGTTAGGATACAGACCAGTGGCCATACCTTTCCAAGAGAATGTGGCAACATTGCCTTCTGGTACAGTGATGCTGATATTTACGCCACTCTGGCTATCATCGCCGACATTGGTAGAGGCTAGTACGGGGAAACCGGTTATGTCGCTTGTGACAATCATCGATGATGTTGACTCTTCGTAGGGATATATCTTGATGTCACCATTCTTTATGACACTTGAGTAGTCGCAAACTTCGTTGGTATTAGCCTTTACGGTTAAAGTTGTAGATTTTCCGTTTTCGTCAGTGAATGTGACAGTTCCGCTGAATGGGCCGCTGTTCTTTGCAGTAAGAGTTATTGGCAGCAGTGAGATGTTGCCTCCGGGCACTTCTTCTCTTCCCTCAACTGAAAGTTCGTCAGTGCTTGTGGATATTGTGTATTTTGTGTTGGACAGACCTTTATTTTTCAGTTTGATTTCTTGTGTATAAGGTATGCCTGTAAACAGATTCTTTTCAGACAGGTCTAATGTCTCTGGGCTTACTTCGAGTTGGGGCTCGTTGGTCATCTTTGTTATTATGGCAGATTTATAGAAGTTGAGAAAACCGGCGTGAGAGTTGTCTTCTGCAAACAGTGCATAAGATCCGAAACCAGTTCTTGGTATTAGTTCTGTTCCGTCTTCAGATACGTCGAAGACGAGTTTCTTTTCCTGGTACAGCTGATAATCGCCTTTGTCATCTGGCACAGTAGAGAAATCGCCGGCAACAAGAACGGCGTATACGGCTTCGCTTCCGCTGTACAGGTCACCGAGTACGGTGTAGTCTTCACGTGTGTTTTGTTCGTTTATAGGTGGAGTTTCAATGGTTATGGTACGTTTTTCTGCATCATATGTTCCTGTTACAGGGTTGCATCCCTGCCATCCGGAACTTGCGTAATTGCTGTTGTCAACAATATTATAGAATGTAACTTTGTCTCCGTCAATAGTCACTTCAATACTATAGTCGGTTTCTGACAGGTCTGTATATGAGAAATATCCATATTTGGGATTATAAAAAGACATGGCTGTGGCCCAATATGGATCGGTTGATCCGACAGTGTTGGCCTTTAGCAGGTTTCTTGTTGCTGACTTGGCCATGCTGGTGTTTTGTCTTACTTTCATTGTCTGTCTTGAAGATAGTGTCTTTGTTGCCATATTAGACTCTTGTGCCATGGCTTTTGTCATGCCGCAGAAAATCAATGTGGCTATGACTGCAAAGATGGAAAGTTTTTTCATGTGTTTATTGCTTTGATGTTAGACATAGTTTAAATTTGTACTCACGTGTGTACTCGAACTGCTGCAAATATATGTGATAACGGTCAAAAGCAAAAAAAATCAGGACCTGATAAAGTCCTGATTTATAAATTGGGATAAAAAAGCCCGTAAGGCGCTGTTATTTCTTGTGATAATTTTCGCGTGCAAGTTTCTGATACTGAGCGGGAGAAAGTCCGGTAACCCTCTTGAACATGGAAAAGAAACCAGAATGAGACCTAAAACCAACGCTGGAGGCAATGGCGTTGATTGTAAGATTGCCATACTCGTCAACTTTATTCATGCGTTTGCATATTTCCTTTACCCGGTATTCGCCAAGCAGGGTGGTGAAGTTGCAGTTTAATTTTTCGTTGATTACCTGCGATACATATCTGTTGTTGCTGCCGACAAGTTCAACGAGACGGTCGGCTTTAAAGTCGGGAGAGTAGATTTCTTCAGACGTCTGCATGATATTGATGATCTTGTTCAGGAGTATTCCTTTGTCTTCCTCGCTCAGTCCGCTTGTTTTGTAGCGTGATTTTGCATCGGCGGCGTTATTCTCGTTATTTTCTTTTTCCTCCAGCATTTTTTCATAATTTATGCGCATGTTCCTTTCTATTTCTTCTCGCTGCAGGCTCTCAAGTGTGTTGTTGTAAAGATGTTCATTGCTGCGTTTAAGATTTTTGTTCTTTATATAAAGCATTATTGCGAGAACCATGATGATGGTTGTTACGATAAAACCGATGCGTGTAAGCAGTTCTTCCTGTTTGTGTTTTTGTATGATTTCCGCCATACGTTTGTCCATTTCGTTTATCTGGTCGAGAAATTGCATCTGGCTCACCTTTGCCACTTGATTATAGTTGAGCAGTGTGTCTTTAAGCTGGTAATACTTGTTACGGTAGATGTCTGACAATTTTGTATTGCCACTTCTTAAATAATATTGGGCCTGAAGGTTGTAAATGTCAAGAATGGCGTCTTTCATGTCGTATTTAAAGGCTATGTTGCCTGCATCCTTCAGCTCGCAGATAGCCTGTTCGTATTTGTTTGTTGCCGCAAGAGTACGGGCAATGTTTATATGTGCAATGTAGACATATCGCATGTTTTCTGCGGTGTGGCTTGTTGATTGTTTTTGTTTTTCAAATATGTTGAGAGCTTTGTCATATTCCTTTGAATTAAGATAGTTCAGACCTTTATACATATTTATATTATATGTGCGTATAAAGTCATTTCCGTTTTGTTTTTTTGCTGCGTAGTGTTTTTGCATGTTGCGTATAGTGTGCAGCTTGTTGAGGTTGAAAGACACAAACACCATGTTGCTGAAAGCCATGTTTAATGAATTGTTGTCGTTTTCTTTCAGACTCTCATAGAATGCTTTTTTATAATAGTTCAGAGCCTTTTCTTTAAGCGGCTTGTCCTTACACTGCTCGGCTAAAGTCTGGAACATGCAGCCGAAGTTCAGGTCGATATGTGCAAGACCGCAGTTTATATCTTCTGCGATGTGTTTGGCTTTTAGAAGACTCTCGTATGACTTTTCGTAGTTGAAGAATTTAAAGAAATAGACATACCAGCGTCCTATATATCCGTTCATTGTCATTTCCTTGTCATGTCTGTCCATGTTGTCTGAATAGCGGTTGGCAACAATGGAGAAGCATACCAGGGCGCTGTCGGCTTTGTCGCTTTTGCTGATATATCCGTTTCCTATCTGAAGTAATTTGTCCGAGGGCATCTTTATGTATCTTGAATAGAAATTTGGATGTCCTGAGATATTGCATGTATATGTCAGCATTAAAAATATTATCGTAAGTATGGCTATTAACCTTTTTGTGCTTATCATATTTTTTGTGCTTTTGATAGTTTGTTACAAATTTACTGATTTTTTTATATTCGGGCAACGCAGATTTAATTTTATTTGTTCAAAGTTCGCAGAATGTTTATATTTTAAGCATATTCTTGTGACAATGTCTTGATGGTTGTTTTGAGGAGTGTATAAGTTTCGCAGTATAGTTTCTTTATTTTCTGCGTATAAATTCGAATAAAATGTTAGTTTTGTGTAGTTTTTTGGCCGTAGCTGCGTCTAACGGTTAAAAGTAACTTAATTATTCGGATAAGATAATGGAAACAACGGAGAAACAATTTGCGCAGATTGTGCGGGAAAACCGCAGCACGATATACACAGTGTGCTATATGTTCTCGAAAGATGCCGACGACGTGAGCGACCTGTTTCAGGAGGTGCTTATCAACCTATGGAAAGGTTTTGCGGCCTTTGAGGGCAAGAGCGACATAAGGACATGGATCTATCGCGTGAGCCTTAACACGTGTATTTCGGTCGACCGTAAGAAGAAAAGGCACAAGACCGTGCCGCTGTCGATGAGCATCAACCTGTTTGAAGACAACGATGCCGACACGCGCCAGGTGCAGTTGCTGTATAAAAGAATTAACCGCCTCGGACCTTTCGACAAGGCTCTGGTGCTGCTTTGGCTCGAAAACCTGAGCTACGACGAGATTGGGGCGGTGATGGGTATATCGGCAAAGAATGTTTCGGTTAAGCTCGTAAGGATAAGAGAGTTGCTCAAAAAAATGTCAAACGATTAAAGAAAGGATTCTGTTATGGAGAATATTATAGACAACAACGGACTTGAGGAAATGAAGGCGCAGATGGCCATCCTGAAAAACAAGATAGAAGGGCAGACCATGCTTAACGAGCGCCTGATGAGGCGGGCGATGAACGACCGCATGTCGTTGGTAAGGCGTATGGTGGTTTTGGATGTGGTTATGGTGATAGTGTGCATTGCAGCTATGTATGCTTTCATGGAACTGTTCGGCCTGTCGCTGCTGTTCTTTGTGGTGAGCGTTGTGCTGTTTAGCTGGTGCCTGGTGTCCTCTGCCTATATCAACAGGATAAAGGAGAGCGAACTGCTTGAGGGCGACTTGCTGAAAACAGGCGAAAAGCTGGTAAGGATGAAGCGTCAGCGTGTGCGTCTGATGATGATTAACCTTCCGCTTGGTTTGGCATGGGCTGCATGGTACGGCTATGAGATGATTAGTTTTGAGACAGCAAGGGGCGGCAGTCCGCGGAGCATGATTGTAGGTCTGTGTGTAGGCTTTGTCGTAGGAATAATCCTCGGACTGATGATGCTCCGCAAGATGCAGCAGGCTAACGACATAGTGATACGACAGATTAAGGAGATGAAGGATTTATAGAAAATATTTTTGTGTGGTTGATAATATAACAGAATCCGGTGAAAGGCATTAATGATGTTTGCCTTTCACCGGATTTCGTTATGTTGCGAAATGCTTTATTCTTGTTGTCTTTTCAGAACTTAACCACGCGACTGCCGTCTTCCTGCTCTTCGATAGTTACTTTTGTGGCGTTTTCGGGCAGCAGGTCTTCTATCAGTTCGGGCCATTCTATGAAGCAGATGCTGTTGTTGTAGAAGTATTCTTCATATCCCATGTCATACACCTCTTCAATTTTCTTTATTCGGTAGAAGTCGAAGTGATAGATTGTGTCGCCGGTTGTCTCTGACGTGTATTCGTTGACGATGGCGAAGGTGGGCGACGTTATGACGTCTTCAACCCCCATACACTCGCATACGGCCTTGATGAATGTTGTCTTGCCGGCGCCCATCTTGCCGTAGAAGGCAAAAACGTTGCTGCGTCCCATGTTGTCGACAAACTGTTTTGCCGCATGCTTGATGTTTTCAATGTTTTCAATTCTTATCTCCATATTGTTGGTGTTTTTACGTTTCGTTATATTGTCTTTTCACCTTGTTCCCTTGCTTGCCTTCCTGTCCGGCTGCCTGGTTTAGCGCTTGCGCGCCTTCAGGGTTATCAGCGGCACAATCATCTCTTCGAGAGAGATGCCGCCATGCTGGAACGTGTCTTTATAGTAAGACACGTAGTAGTTGTAGTTGTTGGGGTAGGCAAAGAACGAGTTGCCCGTGGCAAACACGTATGATGTGCTAAGGTTGGGGGCGGGCAGCTGTGCCTTGTGCGGCTCCTTTATCACGAACACTTCCTTGGCGTTGTAGTTGAGATTCTTGCCCAACTTGTATCTCAGGTTGGTGTTTGTGTTGCGGTCGCCTATGATTTTCACCGGCTTAGATGCCCTTATGCTACCGTGGTCGGTGGTTATCACGACGGTGTAGTTGCTCTGCGACAGCAACTTGAACAGATCTGCCAATACCGAATGGCGAAACCAGCTTAGCGTTATGCTGCGGTAGGCCGACTCGTCGTTGGCAAGTTCGCGCACCATTTTCGACTCTGTGCGGGCGTGGCTCAGCATGTCGATGAAGTTGATTACCACCACGTTGAGGTCGTTTGCCTCAAGCTGATTGAACTTCTGTAGAAACTTGTCGGCGCCAGCCGAGTCGTTAATCTTATGGTAAGAGAACGTGTCGCGGCGGCGAAACCTTTCTATCTGTGTTCTTATCAGCGGCTCTTCGTTGAGGTTCTTGCCTTCTTCCTCGTCTTCGTCAACCCACAGCTCGGGAAACATCTGCGCTATCTGCACGGGCATCAGTCCGCTGAATATCGCGTTGCGGGCATATTGTGTCGCGGTTGGCAGAATGCTCATGTAGGTCTGTTCGTCGATGTCGAACATGTCGCCTATCTCCTGCGAGAGCATGCGCCACTGGTCGAGGCGGAAGTTGTCGATGACAATCATGAACACCTTTTCGCCGTTGTCGAGCATGGGGAATATCTTTTTCTTAAATATGTCCATGCTCATCAGCGGTTTGTCTTCGTTGTCGACCTGAGTGTTCTTTGGCGTCTGCCTCATCTGGCTTAGCCTTAGCGTGCCGCGGCTTGCTGAAGATGCGCCAGCCTGTTGTGGCGCCACCCAGTTCATATAGTTGGCCTTTATATATTTTGCGAAGCCGTTGTTGGCCTCTTCCTTCTGCATGTTGAGCATTTCGGTCATGCTGCTGTCGGTGCTGCTGAGCTCCAGTTCCCAATGGACAAGGCGCTTATAGACGTTCATCCAGTCGTTGTATGTCTTGCAGTCGTTTATCTGCAGGGCTATGTCCTGGAAGCTTTGCTGATAGCCGCTCTGCGTTATTTCGGTTACAATCTCCTTGCGGTGAATGTTCTTTTTGAGCGTAAGGAGTATCTGGCTCGGGTTTACCGGCTTTATCAGATAGTCGGCAATCTTTGAGCCTATGGCCTGATCCATGATGTTTTCCTCCTCGCTCTTGGTTACCATAACCACCGGCGTGGCGGGCGATATTTCTTTGATGCTCTGCAGGGTCTCCAGTCCGCTCAGGCCGGGCATCATCTCGTCGAGCAGAATAAGGTCGAAGGTCTTCTGACGGCACTGGTCTATGGCGTCGGTGCCGTTGGTGACTGTAACCACTTCGTAACCTTTCTTCTCGAGAAAAATGATATGCGCGCGTAGCAGTTCTATCTCGTCGTCAACCCAAAGTAATAATCCGTTGCTCATGTTACTCCTTTCTTTTTGTTATGCTGCCCTTGTCAGGCAGACGGTCGCAGTGTCCTTTTCATGACATATGTCGCAGCAGTGTTGCGGCAGTCCGGGTATTGCATCAGAAGCCGTCGAGGTCGTAATATTCGTCCTCAAGGTCGTATCCGTTCTGCTTGTTGTTGCTGTCGTTGCCGTTATTGTTGTTAGTGCTGCTGTTAGCATTGCTGTTTCCGGTGCCGGTGTCGTCGCCAAAGTCGAATATCAGCTCGTCGGTATCGTTGGCTGCCGGCTCCTCTTTCTGCGGAACGGCAGGCACAGGCTGCTTAGTCTGTTGCGGCTGTTCGGGCTGCTTTTGCGGCTCAACGGCGTCTGTCATAACGTCTGTCTGTGCGTTGCCTTGCTGTGTCTGGCTTCCGGCAGCGTTGCCGTTGGCATTCGTGTCGTAGACATCTGTGCTTATTTCAAATCCCTGTGAGTCTTGCGTAGCTGGCTGATCAGTCTGCGGCTCAGGCTCAATCATGAAGCTGTTGTTGTCGGTCTGAGTAGTGCCCTGCTGCGCATTGCCGTTGTTTGTGGCATTGTTCTGCTGCATGTCTGGTATCACTATGCCGCCGTCGTCAGCGTTGCCGCCGGCTTTTTCTTCCTCAACAGGTATAGCTATCGTGTTGTCGTCCTGAGAGCCTGTTGCAGGCGTGTTCTCAGGTTCAACAGGTATGGATATTCCGCTGTCGGCCTCTCCTGTTGCAGGCTGATCATCGTTGATGTATAGACCTTCTTCTATTACGCCGCCGTTATACAGTCCGTCGGTCTCGCCGCCTTCGCCGTTGTCCGGCTTTTCAAACTCTATGGTAGAAGGCTCCGTGAGCAGTCTGACGGTGCTTATGCGCAGCGGAACGAAGTGCTGCTCGTAGAACTTGTCGTAATCGTTGTAGCTGTATTGCGTTCCGAGCAGTTCGATGTTGCTGTCACTGATGATTATGGCGCGCCCTTTCTGTGCAAGCTTCATCACCTGCTGGTTCTTGTAGAGCTGGCGTGCATACTGCAGAGCCTCGTCGTAGTTTCTGAATCCGCTCACCATCATGCGGTGCATGCCGTTGAGTTCGTCGATGACGATATCGAAGTTGCGCACGATGAAGTTAGAGAAGTTGAAGCGCGCAAGCTCGAAGAGCAGCTTGTTCTCGTTGAGCGAGTCGGGCGAATAGACCATCATGAACGTGAAGTCGGTGTTGCGTTCGGCTATAAACTTACGCGCGGCGATGGAGTCGCTGTCGCTCAGCACCACCGAGCGGTGTTCCCACACGTCGCCGATGTCGAACTTTCCGCCACGCAGCTGTCGTCCGGCCTTCACTCCGTTGATAATCATTCCGGCCATGGGGCTTACGTCGCTCTGCGGATACTTGCTAACCACCTCCTGCATGTCTGTGAGGCAGCCGTTGCTGTCGCCGCTGTTGAGCTTGCTCAGTCCGCCGATGAATATAAACTTATCGCGGTTGGCTCCAAGCGGGAATCGTTTTGCCGACAGCGACGTGTTGGCGCTCACCTCCTCGTATTTGCCAGCCTTGAAGGCGTTGTATGTGGCAGCATAGAGCGAGTCTTCTATATGTTCGCCGAACTTGGCGTTCTCTTCAAAATAGGGGTCAGACAGCAGAATGGTCCACTGACTCTTGGGGTAGCTCCGCTTCAGCTTGTCGAGGAATATGTTTGCCTGCGTCTTGTCCTGCCGTCGCGAGTAGAGCAGGTAGAGGTGATAGAAAGCCTCGTCCATGTTCTCAAAGTCGGGATAACTGTCTGTAAGACGCCGCAGGGTCTTCTCGCTCAGCGTCAGATTGTCGAGCTTGTCCTTGAATATAATGCCGGCATGGAATAGTCCGTCTTCAATGATCTTGTTGCTTTCGGCCACCTGCTCCTCCGTGAACGGTATCTGCTTGAGATAATATTCGCGCTTGTGCGGGTTGTTCTGCGCGCT
>UMEK01019677.1_pt1 | contig 14504 bp, 5 predicted proteins | sample 1964721 | NCBI WGS metagenome assembly UMEK01 (sample SAMEA4836017, study PRJEB28245) | human gut metagenome | biome: gut microbiome; material: fecal sample | place: Denmark | collected 2008 | reverse complement strand
CGTTCGATAGAACTGAATGTCATATTGATTTTTTTCAGCAGAATTGACTTTCAAAGTTGCAGTGGCTATGCCAGAACTGTCCTTTGAAATAGTCAGAACATAAGTATTCTCAAACCATGGGCTGATATCAACATAGTTCGTATTCCAAGTCAGGGTGACAGTACCCTCGCCACTGCCTGACAGGCGGTAGTTGAAGCCGTCAAGATCTTTAGGCGAGGTGGCATTGTCGATGAATGTGCCTGTCCATGTTGCTGATGTGTTATTATTTATATAGATAACGCCAAGCTTTGCGGAGAGCGGTTTCAACTCAGCCTGATTTGTAGGAGTGGCTGTCACTCTCACGTATATGTCAGACTTTGTGAGCTGTGACTTATCAAAAGTCAGCACGAATTCATGCTTGTTGAAATCGTCAGCCATAAGTTTCAGAAGTGAAAACTCTATTTTTGAATTGCTTCCAAAAGTCTTTTTTTCACCGTTATATTCAACTGAGTATTTTGCAGCTTCTTCTCCGGTAACGGCATTTCCGTTGCTGTCCACAAGCTCGACTGTCAAAGTGTAGGTGATATCCTTGTCATTATGCTTTATCAATGTTTGCGGATAGTTGCACACATTGACTGTCACACAAGGCGAGTTTTCCATACTGCTAAAAGTTATCGTCCTTGGAAGATCATTTTCATCTGTTGTAAGATAATTAGATGAAAACAGCATACCAGCTCCCTTTTGTGTGGAAACAACTCGCTTTACACTTGAAACGCTGGTATAAGCCGCCAGGACGCCAATAGTACTGAGTGCGGCTGCCGCAAAAGCTATCCATATTGCAAGCCACGATCTTTTAAGCTTTTTTATAAATTTGTCTTTCATAACAGCCGCCCTCCTCTCTATTTTGTGAATTATTACTTTCTCTGAACTGTCAGGTAGACCATATCAGTTTCTTTATTGTTTTGGACTTTATCATTCCATTTTACTCTGATTATAAAATAATCGCAAAATGGATCTTTATTGTCAATTACCGTCAGTGTATCCGATTGCCAATAAAGTGCTTCGGAATTTTTCTGAACATTGCCGTAGCTGTCATAAGACTTTTCGTGAAGTGTGCTGTTAGCAAGTATCTCCGAGCCTTGCTGATTGAGATAATGTCCTGAGATCTTACTGCCGTCTATATTGTAATAAAACGTTTTATTCTCTTCATCTGAAACATAAACGACAGCTTCTGATTTTTCAGTTTCACTGACGCTTTTCGCACGGTATATCTCATACTCAAAAGGGATATTCGTTGTATGTGCAAGCTGTATTTGATATTGTTGCACGTCTGCCCCGCCTATGCCGAAAACAAAGTCTTTATAACTGCCGTTCTCAACGTCTATATCTGCCATTTCAAGATTTGCCACAGATTCTTTGTTTCCTGCGGTGATATAAAGCTGAGTAGGGGCATTTATTTTTGTTGTAAGAGCAATAGAACGTTTGTGAGTAAACCACGCATAAACAGGCAGTGCCACAAGCAGTACCACCGAGATGGATACTGCTATGACCAGCTGGAGCTTCTTCTTTTTTTCTAATTTTCTGAATTTTCCAAAAATGCTTTTTGTCATAATTTTCTCCTGAAAATGCCTGCTTATTATGAATTTATAAAGCCTGTTTCTATTTTTGCGTTTGTGTAAACAACATAGTCGCTTGAGGTAGTTCCATTAACAACTGAGTTGTTGTCATTAAGCAATACTGCGGTAAGCTCAACTCTATAGTTCGCATAGGTAAGTCCCTGCTCCTCAAAAGCCTTGCCTGTTTTTACTGTAAATTTCGTAACGGCTGTGTTTTGTTCTTCGCCATTATAGTCAGTGGTAAAAACGCACTCCTTGCCATTCAGACCACTGCTTGATGCGGCGTTTTCCAAAGTAAAGCTACTGAGGTATTTGCTAATATCGTTTGTCTGCTTATAATCGCCACTATTGTCCTTAATATACAACCTCATTGTATACTGTATTTTTTTGCCACTGTCCTTTGTTGATCGACTCAAAGCAGACAGATCATAGATAGCATTTGCTGTTATTGCCATTTCTTCTGTAGTCATATCTTTGGCATTGATACCAAGCTGAGAAAATGGTGAATCCTTCGACTCAAGAACCGTTGACTCTGCAACGTTATAGTTTAGCTGTGCCACCGTCATTGCCTTTCTATAGTAGCGTATGGCAGGCATAACTCCACTTGCAGAGATAGAGCTGTTCTCAATATTGTTCTGACTATATGCAACATAAGACGACGCATTTACGCCTATACCGGTTTTGGTATCCCCGTCCTTACGTTCAGGAAACTGATCTATGATCCCTGCAGTACCATAAGTTAAGCTGATATCAGCCTTGACAGTTATAGAGCCATTTGTGTCACTATTGATATAATCGTAGACCGAATCGGGATACATCAGCATATAGCTGTCTTTAGCTTCTGAAAGCGTCTCAGTCTTGCTTATTTTTGCGTTTGATAACTCTGTGTCTGAACTGTTTAAAATGCTGTAATCAACATTCACCGAAGTTCCTGCAATGATCTTTGCATTAGCTCCCGCATCTTTTTCATCAAAGCTCTTCATAGAGAATTTAAAAGCCTGATACATATTGAAATCGTCACTCTTATAGCCATTAAATGTATCTCTAAGGCTCTGATCAATGCTTATCTTTGACGTCATTGTCGCACGGACAAAATTATTTGACGCTGTTATCTCCTCTGGGTCATGAGCCGTCACACTTACTAGCTGTGTAAAAAAGTTTGCAATAACATATGCGCCAGTGTCATTATTTGTCACTTGGACAAGGTTTGTAGGAATATTGCCATTGAGCTTTCTTGGCTTATTACCGCTATAATAATTCACAAAGTTTTTGATGACTTTTTTTGAGCTTCCCGTTTCCGGAATATTGATAGTGAGATAATAGTTCTCGCTTATTATCATTTCGTCATTATCATTTTTTGGTGTATCAATGTTCGCTGAAACAATTATCTTATAAGTGACTGTTTCATTCTCACCAGCAGGTCTATAATACTTGCCGTCGCTTGTTTTTACAGTAGCTGTAGCTTCATCATCTGCCTCAACAAGTGTTCCGTCAGATGATTCTTTAGCTGTTACCGACGCATATCTTAACAGTACATCATTCATTGTAACCGGTTTAAAGCCACTTATATTTGTCAAGTCAAGCTCACCGGTTGTTTTATTAAACTTAGCATCACTTGCGGTAGAATGATAAGTCTTGTCATTGTTATTTGCATCAACAAGAGTTAGCTTTGTATCATCGGTAAGCACACCACTGTCAGTGGCACTATCACCAATAAGATAAAGCTTTTTATCAAAGCTCCAAAGCAGACTGTCACCGTTATTGAGCATTTTTTCCCATTCGTTAGCGGATTTGTAATAGGAATACTTAAAATAAGTAGTAACAGGTGCATCAAAGCTCTCAAAAGCAAGCTTTGTTTTATCCGTATAGTGAGAATGGTTATAGTCTGTGCCTGAGATAACGTAAGATTGGAAGCTGAAATCAAGCACCTTTCTTACAAAAACAGGAATATGAAGTCTAAGAGCAGTTTTGTCACTTCCCGTTGGGTCGATATAATCAAGAGTAATGACAGTAAATCTGTTTGTGCCGTCATTGTCATACTGACCGTCTGTGACCTTGAAATATCCTGTCTTGCTGTTAAACGTAAGAGTGCTTTTGTCTGACTTTTTCAAAACATCGTTATCATACACATAAGTCGCTGTGCTTACATTCATAAGATCTGTTGTTTTCAGCTTATTTGAACTGCTGTCGCAAACATCACAATTTGTCAGAACTGAGATATACTTTGCGAGCATTTGTGTGATATTCAACGATGAGTTATCATCTATAAGCAAAACTGGAAGATCATTCAGCTCCTGAACATCAAGCTCAGAGGCCTGACGAAATGTTGTAAGCTTTGATTTATCCAAATTCTCTGCATATGTCTTTATATTACTGTTTATGCCATAGGATTTTGTCTTTGTGCCATTCGTATAGGAAGCAGCGTCACTAATGATAGTCTGCATATTTCCGCCAACAAGATCGCCTGTGAAAATTTTATCTCCAATGGTTTTGCTTGGGTTTATATTGACATAAGGTGAATAGATATCAACGTGCGTGCCGCTTCCCTCGCCGATATTTTTGGTATTGTCCTGAGTACCGTTGTAGTCGGAGTGAACTGCGGTGAAGCTGGCAGGTATCTGTGAAGCATTATACTGTATATCAGGTAAACAATCCGTGTTATTTACCGATACTCCAATAAATTTAGATGATAGATTTTTATCCTTGTTCCAACCTATCAAGTTAGAAACAGACACGCTGTTGTTGCCTCTTACATAGCCTAATTTATTTATGAGAATATCATAAGCATATGTGTTTCCACGGTCATTATGACCGATCACACCGCCTGCACCTGCACCATTGGACTTATCTTCTGCTGACAGAGTAACATTGTTGACTTCACAATCAGATATCTTCAGATCACCATTAGCTTTTATACCAACATAACCTCCGATACCTGCATCACCAGTTTTAGCAATTGGTATACCTATCGTTGCATTTTTTACAGCAGACTTTGATAAGGTCGCAGCCGCATTCTGTGTGCCGACCATTCCGCCTGAACTTGTATAGCCATAAACACCGCAAGCTGATGTTTCAGATGTTCCTCCATAGTAACAGTCTTTGATAGACAACTGGTTTTTGTTTATTCCAACGAATCCACCGGCATTACTACCATAAACATCGACGCTGACGCTTGTGTTTGTTATTGTGCAGGCTCCGTTAGACAGTCCTATAAGACCGCCCTCGTTCATTGTCTGGGTTGCAAGGGGTTTATTGTCTTTTTTTGAACCGATAAAGCTGTCTTCATTATAGGCTGTAAGCTGAACATTGCTTATTGTCGTTTTGATATTTGCATTGCCTGCGATTCCACCTACGCCAAACCAAGTTTTTGTGCCTTTATCAAGATTAGCAAATTCAACTTTATTAATTTTTATCTTAGAATCCTTAACAGAGAATTCGCTGCCTTTCTGAGAATTTCCCACAAGACCGCCTGTTTCAAATCCGCCATACACATAAACGCCACTGCTTTCAGACTTAACATTACTTATATTGATATCATTTGTTGACTTTCCTATAAGTCCTCCCACAGTATATGCGCCATATATTTCAAGATCGGTCAATGTTATTCCGATAAACTTGCAATAACTCTGTACTCCGCCAACAATACCACCTGTAGAAAGGTCTTCATTAACATACGATTGTCCATCGTTGTTATACGTCTTAACGCTGATCTTGCCGGAAAGCTTAAGGTTATTTACAGTTAAAGCATACGTTGAACAGTTTATCAACCCAACTCCTTTTACGGAGGCAAATGCGGTACGATATTTATAGTTATCCACATCTTGGAATTCAATAGTGCTACCGCTCTTATTATCCGTTATTTTCACAGCATAGGCTTTTATATCTGTATCGAGCTTTATAGTCTTATCATTTCCCTGGATAGCTGTCAAAGACAAAGTATAATCACATTTAATGTCGCCCAAGTTACTATTTGTTGCATCAAACAACTGATTTATACCACGAAAACCGGTTTCGGTGAGGTCATAGGTTTTATTTCCTGTGAGTTTAACAGTAAAGTTCTTATTTAATTCGTGTGCCCACTTTGCTTCATAAAGACCTTTTTCACTTGGCTTTGTATATTTTTTTAGCATTACAGAATTTTTCTTTTCATATTCCCTGCTTGTAGCCTTTTCAAGTCTTTGATAATCTGAGAGCGCAGTTTTGTAATCTTTATCATCAGAAGTCAATGTAGCTGTGCCAACTTTTGAATAGTCTGCATTTCGAGTAAAAGTATAGTGACCATATCCGCAAGTATTGTTTCTACGGTCTGTATATCCCATACCGGACTGTGATATGATAGACAGCATAAACAACGCTTGTGCATTAGGCACTTCAATGGTATTGGTCGTGCCGGCAATAACATTTAATTTCTCATCATCACTTAGCTCACTCTTAAACTGCGTGATGAAATAATTTTTCCTGCCATTGTTAAGGTTAGTTGACTTACCAAACGTTGTTCCCTCTTCGATAGCAAAGCCGTTTACAACTCTGCCTATATATGGATTGATAAAAAGATTGGTATATACGTCTTCACCCACTGCCTCAGTATTGTTGGTTGTAAGCGCACTATCTTTGGCAACGATGTCCATATTTCTGAAAATAACACCGCCGTAAACTATGGCACCAACATATCCGCCTGCAGTAATGAGATGTTGTTTGCTGTTATCGTTATTCGCAAATTTTATATTAGGATTTGTTACCTTGACATTATCAATGATATTATCTCCACCGAACACAACGCCCATAACACCGCCATAATACTCCGTCTTTCCGGTACTATAGTTTAATTTATTATTATTGTTTTTTGAAAGCGTTACTTCTTTGGTATATTCTATGTTGATATCTTTTACAACACTTCCGCTGCTGAACCTGATGAGCGGGCTTGCAGAATTATTGGTGATAGTTGGATATGTTCCGTCGGATTTCTTCTGTCCAACAATAACGCCCCTGAAAACGTAACTGTTTGATGTTCCGCCAAGACCTGCAAAAGAACTGCCGAGAACTATATCATCATTTATCTTGTAATAAGCCTCGCAAAGATATTTGATCATGTTATCTTTTGAAACTTTTTCCTTTCCGCTTACGAAATTGCCTGTTCCATCATAAGTATAAGTTTTATGATTAGCGCCTTTACAAAAAGCACTATTAGCATTAACAGTCGATTTATCGGCAGAAACATTTGCATTATAGTTTACTTCCCAGCCATTTGTAGGTGCGGCTGTACTGATAACTCGTGCGACCTCTGCAAGTGTAGAAGCGTCAAGGATATATGGATCAGAGTATGTTCCGCAACCCTCGTCAAGATATGGTCGCTCAAGGTTTACGTCTATCTCATCATAGTTTTGGGTGGTATCATACGATTTAGCAACATATGGCTTGTATTCAGTAAAGCTATATTCCTCTGTTGCGTTATTTTGGTCAGGAGAAGTATACCTGTCATCCCTACTCCAATCTCCATGATACTTATTCTGCCTGCTCACATCATCTACACGATTCTTTATGGTGTCAGACACTTCTTTTCCGTAGGTTACATTATGCTTAATATTGCCAGCTGAGTCTGTACCCCAATCGTCGTCCCATTTATAGTTGTATATTGCAGAAGAGCCTGCACCGTCAGAATGCTGAAAGCTTTCAAGCAAAGTAGCATTTTTGAAAATTGAATTTTCATTACTTGCGTCAAGCTTGATATTTGAGAAAGTCAGAGATATATTTTGACCCTTTTCGCTTCCTACATTGCCTATAAGGCTTGTTGCAGCATAATTCTGTCCGCCTTTGTTATATTTTTCAGCAGTCATACTGTGTTTTTTCTGTGACACATTCTGTATAGTGATCTCTGTCATGTTGCCTATCTTATTTATAAGCAAAGGGGCATAAGAATTTTCACCATTTAAACTTAAAGAAGTATCATTCACATACAGATCATCAAGAACGATACTGCCGGTAATTTTGACAGATTTTTTTGTAGTATTGGTGTCGTCAGCAACTGAGCCGCAAACCAATGCACCTGAGCCACCATTCACTTTACCGATATTTCCCTTAAAGGTCAGTTTGCCGCTTATGGTAACAGCTCCATTTTCATTTCTGAAAAGTCCGCATTGCATCATGTAATGTTGATTATGGTAATTAGTTAAATTTGTTCCATCTATTCCGTCAGTTGTACGGGCATAATTGTCACTATTACTGCTTGATACCATTTCAGACTGATTAAAGCCATTATTTTCAAAAGTAATAGTTGAATTTGATTTTATATTACAACCATTTGTATCAACTGGATAAAATGAATATCCTGTCAAATCTATTTCTGGATCTGTTGGAAAATCTATATTTGTACTATTAATATATGCTTTTATATTATTTGCCGCAAAAAGCTTTGCACTCCACTCAACAGCCTTAGCTCCGCCTGTGGTGGCTTTACCGTTTTTATATACATCAAGGTTATAATAATATCTTGCCCAAGAATTATTTTTCCACACAGCACCATTATTTGTTGTTTGATTTTGATAGGTATTGCAGTTCTTTCCGTCCATATACAGCAAACGCTCTCCGTCCGCTGTAACAGCAGGAATTGAAATTATGGCTTGACGATTAGACATAAAACTAGCTGAAGAAGAATAATAAATACTACAACGAGCTATCTCATCAAAATACGAATAGCTTGGGCTTATATTTATCTTAGTATCTTGTGAGATCTTATATCCATTAGGTTTAGTAAGTTCAAAATAAGTTGCATCTCGTGAGCTTCTGTAATTATTGACATTTTCACCTTTAAAATAGTCAAAGCCATAAGAGTCATAATCTCTGCCAAAAAGAGTTGAGGCAAGCATGCCGAAATTTATACATTTTGTTGCTTTCACTGTCACACCGTCAAAGCTAACCTCTTTTATGCTCCAATAACCTGTTGTGGAAAGTACAAGACCGCCCAGTTCTGTGCCATTGTTCACTGTTAATCTTGAATTGTTTACATTCAAACTATTCAGATCAATTTCTACTCTATACCAGTTATGCCCTAAAAATCCACCGCTATTTGATTTACCACTAGAATTTATTGTTAAAGCATTAATATTAACATTGGTGATAGATACCTTATTAGGTACAACAGAAGCTGAATTATCCTTAGCACCGACCTCTGCAATGAGTCCACCAACTCTGGAGTTACTTCCTGTGTGTTTGTCAGTTATATTTCCGTCAACAGTGACATTATTAAACTTAATACCAGTTGTAGGTTTTGATGTAACAGCTCCTACCATTCCGATAACTCCGCCAAGACAAGTACAATCTACCTTTGTTGTGCTATTATTGTATGTAAGATTTGCTGTTACAGCAGAATTAGTGAACGAAACTTCACTTGTGGCGTCAGCAACATATCCAACCAGACCTCCGACAAAATTAGTATACGCACCACTTGGAGATGCGGTCACATCAGCGGTCACTTTGTCAATAGTCAAAGCTCCGCTGTTGTATGCAGATACAGAACCAATATAACAAGCATCACCGCCAGAAACATTATCACCGACAATATTAAAGTTTGAAACAAGCATTATATTGCTTATTTTTGCACCGCTTGTCTTTGCAAAAAGTCCGTTGTGAGTATGGAAAACTATCTTATCATTTTCTGTTCCCACTGTCATGGTAAGTTTATGACTATTGCCATTCAGTGTGCCTGTGAATTTATCCTCACCATTATCACGCATAAAGCCGGTTAGACCTGTGTCGCTTATATCAACATCTGCACTAAGAGTAAAGTTCGCCTTAAGTATTGCTGATTTATCTATAGAATTTTCGCTATACTTAACAAAATCATTGCTATCGTGCTGCATGATCAAAGCCGCACGGGCAAAATCTGCCCTATTGCTTATGGTTATATTATTAGTAGTAAATCCATTTATTGTAACAGTATGCCCAGATCCATCAAAAGACAGAACACCATTAGCACTCTCAAGCAAATCGGAATTGTTAAGGCGAAGCACTCCGCCCCAATCCATATCGTCTATGACTTTTGAAGATGTCCTTGTAAATGACCAGCCGCTTAAGCTATAGATCAAAGCATTGCCTCTATTTCCTACTATCTGACATCTGTTTTTGTTAGGGTCTTTAGGATAAAAGCCTGAAAGGTTTGTTTCACCGCCAAGCCTTACAACGCCATTTTTATTAAATTTGCCAACAATGCCACCTACGCTCTGGTTTGCAGAAACATTATTTGCAGTAACTGTGACTTTGCCGCCAACATCTATAAAAGCCTGATCTGCATAGCCCACAAGTCCGCCATAATTATTTTGTGATGATGTGGGATTATTAATACGTATAGTGGTATTCTTGACGCTTACATAAGCCTTGCTGTTATCACCTATCTTACCAATAAGGCCGCCAAAATCAAGGGCATTGCATGAGCCAGTCACTTTTACAATGATATCACTTAGTGCTAGTTCAGAGCTAAGAGCATTGGCAGAATATCTTCCGACAATACCACCATAAAAGCCTGCCCTGACAGTGCCATTGAAGTTTGAAGTAATAGTATCATTAGCGGTGCCTGTGATACTAATTTTTGCACTATCTGCGCTGTTTGTCAGCACTCCGAAAACAGAGCCAACAGCCGCACTGTCAGCGGTATCTCCTGATGAACAAGCAAGTGCCATTTTCATGCCACTGAATTTTGAAATATCAAATTCTTTACTGTCGGCTTTACTGTATGTATAAGAGCCGAAAAGACCGCCCGCAGTTACAGAGCCTGTAACGCTTCCGGTCATGGTAAGGGTGACACCTTCGCCGACATTTATTTCTGCATTCTCTGCACTACCCACAAGTCCGCCCGCGTTGTTTGCGGATACATTTACGCCTGTCAAGGCATCGCACTTGTCAATGTTCAGCGTTGCGCCAGCACTCATTTTTCCGACAAATACACCTGCGTTAGATTTGCCGGAAACGTCAAGTGAACTACTTGACAAGCTTACAGCAAGACTTGTGTTTTCGTCCATAGAGCCACAAGCAAGACCTGCATTATCCCCACCTGATACTTCCACCTTGACATCATTACTTAGAGTGATATCCAGATCGACCGTTGCTCCATTTTTCATATTGCCTATAACAGACGTGAAGGATTTATAATTTGTAGCACCTGAATCATCTACAGGATCAGCTTTTATTTTCCACTTATTAGCTGAAGCCACATCACCGTGTATAACATTCTCAGCAAGCAAAGCTGAATTTTTTTCTTCCGGTCTAGCAAAAATAATAGTATCTAAATTTGCACTGTCACTAAGATATTCAAACAGAGCAAAATTAATAGGAAGATTAATAGCTGAACCCTCATTTGCTTTGACTGTTCCCATGAAAGGATATTCTTCATTGCCAAGTCCTTTTTCTATTCCTGTAAAATCAGAAGCCTTAAACTGAGATTGGTTGTTTGAAAACAATACAGTGATTTTCTGATAAACAGAAGGATCTGCATTAAGAAGCTTTTTAAAATCATCTGCATTCTGTATCGTAAAAACGCCATTTTTGATATCGTTAGTTATGTCAGTATATGTATCTTCCGCCATAGCCGTAATAGCGTTGGTGACAGTTGATACCATTTTAGACACAACACCTGAAATGTCTGCAAGCGGCATACTCGTGACAAGCAATACGGCAGCGGTAACTAAAGAAATAACATTCTTGCGATACTTGCTGTAAAGCTTGTGGCATATTCTATTAATTTTCTGATTTCTATTAGCTTTCACTTTCAACTGCCTCCGTGCAAAGTTAATATTCTTATCTATACGTTTAGTTCAACAAGGATATATTGCACCTTTGTACCTATCTTTTCGTCAGCGTCATTATACATGGAGCTTAGTGATGATAACTGTGCTGTGCTGTATTTATCACCATTAAGTATATTCTCAATAACCTTTTTATTTTGTTCTTTATCAGCATCACCTGACAAGAACAAGCTTAAATTACCCTTTATATATTCCGCAAAATCCAAACGTTCTTTACTGTCATCATCAAACAGCACATTTTTCTCTGTCAGATTTTCATCTGTGCTTTTCATTAGTATCTGACCAAGCGTGTTCGGCCACACCCAATATACGTTCACTTCCTGCGGAACGTTTACTTTACAATCTTTAAACGTCCTTGTGAATGTTTCATCATGAAGAAAATCGGAATATGTGTGATTGTTCTCATCATATTTCTCAAAAAACATGATATGTCCATTCATAAATCTAGTTACTTCTTCTTCAGTAACCTTTTCATAAGAAACAGCGTCTTCGTTTTTATTCTCTGCATACCCCGTGATACTCAACTTGAACTGTATCTCCATTTCCCCCGACTGGTTCGGGACAACATAAAAAGTAAGCTTTCCATGACTACCAGGATTAATACCATTCGTCATACCGCTTTCTTCATCAAGAAGCCAGTAGATCTTGTTGTTCTCGTCAGAAGTGATGTTGCTCCCATCAGACACCTTAGAGTAGTCATTGCTGTCAAGTATCTCAGCTTTAAGCACATTGGCACTGCCTACCGTTTTCAGTTCAAATGGCGAATCTACGCTTTTCATTCCAAATGAATCAAGATCAAGGGCTTTATCAATGGTAAACCAAGCCAGACTGACCGCAATAAGTATAAATGCCAGCACTGCAACTGGTATTATTTTTATAATAAGCAGTTTGCGTTTCTTCTTTTCTTCCTCGCTGTCTGCTTTCTCTATCACTTTATGCTCAGCCACTTTGGCGACCTCCATTATTTCATCGAGTCAAGCTCTTTCTGCAATTCTATCATGTGGTTTCTGCAAGCGGTTATCTCGCCTGTGTATTTGTTGAACCACTCAACGTCCATTTCGTTAGGCTCTTCCTGCAAAAGAATTGCCTGAACCAGTGCTGATTGTGAACGTGATCTCTTACGCTCTATTTCCTCGATAGTAAGTCTGCATTTCTTTATTTCTCTTTTAAGCTGCCCTTTACTGCTCACGTTATTGTCCTCCTTGCATTAATTTCCCATTTTATCAACCGAATCAACTATCTCGTTGACTTCCCTATAGCCTTTGTCAAGATTTTCGGTGATATGGTCAAGTGCTTTTTTTACGTCCTCAAGCTTGCCCTGCATTTGTTCGGGATACTTCACAAAGCAGTAATGAAGCTCATTTATAGCCTTCTGCTCATCAGTGTAATCGTCAATAAGAAATACCAGCGACCTTGCCGCACCCATGTCCGAAAGTATCATGTTATATCTCGTTGGAAGATCCTTGCCGTTTTCAAGATAAGTGTCTATCTCCTCAGAGGCGGCAGACAGATTTTCCATATACTTAGCAATGTAAGTCTTTCTGACTTCCTCGGACTTATCCATATAAAGCCCGATAAAAACGAACAGCCCTGCAAGTGCCGCAATACAAATAACGATAGCCGTTATCATTTTAGCCTTCATTATCTTTTCCTGATTCAAAGCTGTTCGCCTCCTTTTTCTCGTTTTCCTGCATTTTCAGCCGCTGAACTTCCTTTTCAACAGCCTCACGCATAAGCTTTTCTTTTTCTTCCTCAGCCGCTTTCAAGGCTTCCTCACGGTTTGAATATATTTTTATCTCAGCGATAGTTTTTACCTCATACACCGCCATGCAAACTGTTGGGATTATCACAAACAGTATGAGGAGCTTCTTTGTTGATGCAAATGACCCAAGCCACTTGAAAAATCTGAGTTTTCCATAGTATTTTCCAATAATGCTGACTTTTTGCACCGTCACGCTGTCCTCTATTTTGTTAGCATCGCCTTTAGTAACAAAAGTGCCGTCGCTCAAAACCGCAGATATCCTGTGAGTATTTATCTCGCCTTTAATACTATCATCTTGAGAGTAGAACGAAATGATATCCCCTGCCTTTAAGCTGTCAGTATCCGTCCTTTTGATGTAAATATAGTCACCCTCATGTATAGACGGCTCCATACTTCCGCTCACGACCTTCAGTACACTGTAACCAAAAATGCTTGCTGTTTTGCCGATACAGCCGCAGACCATTATGTACACCGTCACACTCAGCAGTGCCGCAAACACAGCAGAGCCAAGTATTGTCAAAGCTATTTTTACTATCCTCAACGCCTTGCCGATGATAACGACTCTCCCTCCGTGTTATTGTTTCCTATATTTCTCTTTCAAATGCCTTGCCATTCTGCCAACTGCTGAAACATGATACTCCTTATAGAGTCGTTTCATTTCAGTGTCGATAGCCTTTTGCTCCTCAGCGGTGCGCTGTGGCGGAATATATGGTCTTGGCGGTCTGTTTTTTCGCTCAAGACGTTTTCTCTTTTTAAACTGCCTGTTTTTGATACGCCTCTTTACATCATATTTCAGATACGGAGCATATTTTTCATAGATAACCTCGATTTCACGCTCTGCACGTTTTCTCTCTGCCTCAGCCAGTTCTTTTTCCTTCTTGACTTTGAACATTCTGATATAGTCCGGATTATCCGTCACAACAGGTATGATCCCAAATGCGTGAGCCAGAACATATGTTATGCCACGTTTTGCCATGTAATATGGATTTTTGGAATATTCTTTAAATATCTCATTGATATTTTTATTTTCAAAGCTTTCACGTTCAGCTTTAAGACGCTCAGCACGTTCACGCTCACGACGTTCCTGCTCACGCTGCTGTTGTGCTTCTTTCGCCTTTTTTGCTGCGATCTCAGGGGACTCATACTCTGACACAAAGCTTGAAGACACGGCTTCTTCATTCGTGCTGATCTGCTGATCCATAGCAGATCCAAGGCTGCTGCGGACGAGCTTTTTCTCCTCTCGGATCCTAGCTCTTTCCTCACGGACACGCTGCTCCTCTTCACGGCGTTGACGCTCTTCCATTTGCCTTTTGCGTCTTGCAATATGCTTGATCTCTTCCTCTTTTTCACGGC
>UMEK01016704.1_pt1 | contig 14922 bp, 8 predicted proteins | sample 1964721 | NCBI WGS metagenome assembly UMEK01 (sample SAMEA4836017, study PRJEB28245) | human gut metagenome | biome: gut microbiome; material: fecal sample | place: Denmark | collected 2008 | reverse complement strand
CAAAACGCTGTCCCTGTTTTTATGTTCTGTTTGGTTAACTCAGTTGTATTATAAGACGGTTGTAAAGTCAATTGTTACATCAAAACGGATTGTAATTGTTACTTTAAAACATAAATCGGGTTGACAAATGCGATAATCGGTACTATAATAATTGTCAACCGATAAAATAATTTGGTTGACAATCTGCAAAACATAAGAAGCGGTTTTGCAAAGGAGAGGTAATTTTATGACAGAAGCAAAAACAAACAGTAAATCAAAAAGTAATGTATTAAGCCTTGTGTATATGGCGATGTTCGTCGCAATCATCACGGTGTGCGCACAGATTCAGATTCCGATGACAGTTCCGTTCACACTTCAGACTCTCGGCATCTTTATGGCGGCGGCTATGCTCGGTTGGAAAAGAGGACTCATCAGCGTTGCGGTTTATGTTCTCCTCGGTGCAATCGGTGTTCCCGTGTTTGCAGGATTCTCAGGCGGAATCGGCGTTCTCGGCGGTCCGACAGGCGGTTATATCATCGGTTTCCTCTTTACGGCGCTTATCGTTGGACTTATGACTGATTTTCTCGGCAGAAAGCTTTGGGTGCTTGCGGTTTCAATGGTTGCAGGCCTTGCAGTATGCTATCTTTTCGGTACAATCTGGTTTATGATTGCAATGCATACAGACTTTGTTGCCGCACTTCTCACCTGCGTTGTTCCGTTCCTTCTTGCGGACGCTGCAAAGATTGTTGTTGCAACAGTTTTGGTGAATCGTCTTGACAAAATCGTTAAGCTTTAAGTTCAGACCGCATCACAGCCTTTGTGTGCAGTTTTTTGAAGGCAAGGGTTACAGCGATGAATTTGTCTGCGGAATGGCAAAAATAGTGTCGGTTCTTGAAAATAACAACGCAAACCTTACGCTTACGGGCGGTTGTGACGAAATTTGTTCATCGTGTCCGAACCGTGACAACGGCAGCTGCGATGTTACGGGCAAGGCGTCATGCTATGACAAAAGATGTCTTGATTTACTCGGAATGAAAATCGGCGATACTGCCGATTGGAAAGAGCTTTCGAGAATTGCAAGAGAAAATATAATTTTAAAAGACAGGCTTTCGCAGGTGTGCGGTGACTGCAAATGGTCGCATATATGCCGTGATAAAGCCGATAAAATGAAAAGTCTTCATTAATCCTCATAGATATATTATGATAAAAGACCTCACGAATTTCGTGAGGTCTTTTGTTAATACTCGCACTTTTACAAGCGGCGAAACGCTCAACGATAAAAAACACTCGCCCTTTAAATAAGTGGCGAAACACTCAACAGATGGATTAACAAATCCTCTGTCAAAGTTATTATAAATTATTGAAGTTAATAAATCAAGGAGTTTAATAAAATTGTATAAAAAGCACAAACTCGTAGGGGCGTTCATTGGACGCCCGCCTTGATGAAACATTTTGTTTAGTCGCATATGTTTTGATGTGATAAATGTTGTGTATCGAATTTGCACGCATTGCGTGCAAACCGTGTGCAATGCACACGGACGGACGAACACGGTTCGTCCCTACAATATAACAATTGTTTTGCGGCATTTATAAAATTTAATCTGTTATGAAAATTCTGCCGTTACCTGCGGGCGTCCGATGAATGCCCTTACAGGTTGGTACAGACAATAACAATTTTACGCTCGGGCATTTTTAGTTTTCTATTGTACAAACTATCTTCACAAATTGACTGCCGAGGCACTCGGCTACAAAGTTACTTCACTTATAATTAGATAGTAACGCTCGGGTATCGTAAGTTTTTTATTGTACAAACTATCTTCACGAATGGGGTGCCGAGGCACTCGGCTATTGACTTTTGGAGGAAATTGGATTATTATTTAAACTGTATAACTTTAAGTATGCTTATTTTTAGGACAGATGATTTGTGAAGGAGTTGAAAAAAGTGCCGGATCTTTCGATAATTTTCGATATGGGTGTTGTTGCACTGCGTTTTCTTATGCCTGTTTATGCAATAATAATTGTGTACCAGTGCTTTGCCGCAATGCGCCGTCGCCGCCGTCCCGAAACTCCTTTGATTTCACTTTTGAACCCTGCAACGGGCGAGATACTCCCCGTGCTTTTTTGGGAAAATTCAATCGGCAGAAGTAAAAGCAGTGATGTAACCGTTGATGACCCGACGGTTTCAAGAAATCATTGCGTACTCCTTCGCCGTAAAGACGGTTGGTATGTAAGCGATACCGACTCAAAGAGCGGCACAATGCTCAACGGCAAAAGAACAAGAGGCAGAGCAAAGGTGCTTATTGACGATACAATAACAATAGGCGGTACAAGCCTTATAGTAAAAAGAGGCGAGGAGTTCCAACAGCCGTTGCAGTCGAGCTGGTTTTTCTCAAAGGTCAGCGATAAGCCTGCAATGAAATCGTGGAAGCTTATGCTTCTTATTACATTTTTTCACTTCTTTATGTGCGTTCAGGCAATGTTCTGGAATGACGGCACAAATACAATGGCTCCGCTCGTGCTGTTCGGCGCTCTTGCGGCTGTTGAATGGGGATTCTTCTTTATCTCCTATTTTGTAATCCGCAGAGTAAATTTCGAGCTTGAATCGCTCGCCCTGTTTTTGACGGGCATAGGCGTAATGATGCTTATCAGACAGTCGGAACGCTCGGCTTATGTTCAGCTTGTTGCCGCCGCAATAGGTATGATTTTCTTCTGCGTAATCATCAAGCTGATTGAAGATCCCGATAAGGTAAATAAACTCAGACTTCCGGCAATGATTTGTGCGGTCGGTCTTTTGGGTGTAACAATTGTATTCGGTAAGATTACAAACGGCGCTGCCAACTGGATTTATATCGGCTCGTTTTCATTTCAGCCGTCAGAGCTTGCAAAGATTATTTTCATCTTTATCGGCGCAAGTTCGCTTGATGTGTTGATGACAAAGAAGAACCTGCTTGAGTACATTATCTTCTCGGCAGTCTGCGTCGGTCTTTTGGCTCTTATGGGTGACTTCGGTACTGCGCTCATCTTCTTTGTAACATTTTTGCTCACAGCGTTTATGCGCTCGGGCGATTTCAAGACGATTATTCTTGCTGTTGCCGCCGCAATTTTCGGCGTAACCTTTGTCCTCAAGTTTAAACCGTATGTTGCCGACCGTTTTTCGGGCTGGCGTCATGTGTGGGAACATACTCAGGACAACCTCGGTTATCAGCAGGCAAGAGTTCTCACATATATGGCAAGCGGCGGACTTTTCGGCGTAGGTATCGGCAACGGTTTTTTAAAGCAGGTTGCCGCATCCGAAAGTGACCTTGTTTTCGGACTTGTTTCGGAAGAAATGGGAGTTATCGTTGCGTTCACACTTGCCGTGGCTGTAGGTGCAATGTTTATTTATGCAAGGGCAATTACAACCCGAAGCAGAAGTACCTTTTATTCAATTTCAGCGTGCTGTGCGGCAGGACTTTTTGTCGTTCAGCTTTCTCTCAATGTTTTCGGTGCAACCGATGTCCTTCCGCTCACAGGCGTAACATTTCCGTTTGTGTCTGCCGGCGGTTCAAGTATTATGTCTTGTTGGGGACTTGTTGCATTCATCAAAGCCGCAGACGAGAGAACTTATTCGGTAAAAAGATAAGTTTAGTAAATTGAAAATGAAAAATTGAAAATGGAAAATTGTTGTAGAGAGGAAAAACAGCAAAATAAAATGCTCTATCTCCCGACCGTATTCATAGTGCTTTGCAAGCAAAGCCGCATTTTCTTTAATTTTTCGATTGTTCACTTGATACACAGGGTGGTGTAAGGTTTGAAAAAAATACTTCGCAGAAGTACACTTATATATATAGTTGCGCTTGCGTTTATCGGCGGACTCGGCTATCTTGCCTTTGAGCTTGTAACAGGGGCAGACGATTGGGTTGATCAGGCATATAATGCGCATATAGCAGGTGACGGCGGCCTTGCACAGGCAGGAGCGATCTATGACCGCAACGGCACGGCTCTTGCACAGACGGTTGACGGTAAAAGAGTTTATAACGAAAGCGAGAGCGTAAGAAAATCTCTGCTTCATGTTGTCGGTGATGACAGCCTTAACATTTCAACGGCTGTTCAAAGTATGTATCGTTCTCAGCTGATAGGCTATAACCTTGTTTTCGGACTTAATATGCCGGAATCATTGCGTGCCTCTCACGATATAAAGCTGACAGTCGATTCCGCAACCTGTGCGGCGGCTTATGATGTTCTTGCAGCTTATAACAAAAAAGGTGCCTGTGTAATATATAACTACAAAACAGGCGAGGTTATCTGTTCCATAAGCACCATGGCTTACGATCCGCAGGCTCCTCCCGAAATTACCGAGGACAACGAAAGCGAATACGAGGGTGTTTACCTTGATAATGTGCTTTCGTCAACCTTTACTCCGGGTTCAATCTTCAAAATTGTTACATCTGCGGCGGCAATCGAGAATATTCCCGACCTTTATGACCGCACTTGGGTTTGTAACGGAAGTGAGAACATAGGCGGAAGTGAAGTTACCTGTACGGATATGGAAACTCACGGAACGCTGACATATAAAGAGGCAATGGCACATTCCTGCAATATTGTTTTTGCAAAGCTTGCCGTTGAACTCGGAAGTGACACAATGACAAAAACTGCCGAGAAAATCGGCATTAACAGCTCCTTTGATGTTGACGGAATTAAAACCGCAAAAGGTTCATATGATGTCAGCGATGCCAATGAAAACCAGCTTGGCTGGTCGGGCGTAGGTCAGTATAATGACAAGGTAAACCCGATGCAGATGGCAATTATCTGCGGTGCAATCGCAAACGGCGGTAAGGCTACAAACCCTACCCTTATCAAAGATGAGTCCATACTCTCCGCACTCGGCATAAACTACAAGAGCAGCGGACAGGAGCTTTTTTCATCCGATACGGCGGCAAAGCTTGATGATGTTATGAGATACACCGTTTCGGATTACTACGGCGACAACCTTTTCGGCGGACTTACAGTCTGTGCCAAAACAGGTACGGGTGAAGTCGGCGATGATAAGAACCCTAACGGCTGGATGGTCGGCTACTCAAAAGATGAGGACTGCCCTCTTGCCTTTGCCTGTGTTGTACAGGATTCGGGTTTCGGTTTTCAATATGCCGGTCCCGTGGTTGAGGCCGCAATGATTCAGGCTGCAAAAAGCCTTGGAGCGTCTGCGGTGCAGTAAATTAAAATTATATTATTGAAAATACAGTTTGACCGATTTTTTCGGTACATTGAAAGGAAGAACCCTGATGAATTTTTTAAAGGCTATGTTCGGCAACTACAGCAAGCGTGAAGTTAAGCGTGTGCAACCAATCTGTGACAAGGTGCTTGCACTCGAAGATAAATATGCGGCTATGAGCGAAAGTGAACTCAAGAACCAGACAACAATTCTTAAAGAAAGACTTGCCAACGGCGAAACAACAGACGATATTCTCCCCGAAGCATTTGCAACCTGTCGTGAGGCAGGCTGGAGAGTGCTTGGTATGAAGCACTTCCCCGTTCAGATTATCGGCGGTATCGTTCTTCACCAGGGCAGAATCGCCGAGATGAAAACCGGTGAAGGTAAAACCTTGGTTGCTACCCTCCCTGCATACCTCAACGCTCTTACAGGCGAAGGTGTTCACATTGTAACAGTCAACGATTACCTTGCCCGCCGTGACTCAGAGTGGATGGGCAAGCTTTACAGATACCTCGGTCTTTCGGTCGGTCTTATCTGCCACGATCTCGATAATGAGGGCAGAAAAAAGGCTTATGCCGCAGACATTACATACGGAACAAACAACGAACTCGGTTTTGACTACCTCCGTGACAACATGGTAGTTTACAAGGAAAACAAGGTTCAGCGCCCGCACGCATTTGCGATTGTCGATGAGGTTGACTCAATCCTTATCGATGAGGCGAGAACTCCTCTTATTATTTCGGGTAAGGGCGACAAGTCAACAGACCTTTATGCAAAGGCTGACGCTTTTGCAAAAACTCTTAAAGTTCAGCGTTTTGCAGAACTTGACGCAAAAGAGGATATGGAGGAATATTACAAGGAAAACGACATTGATTATGTTGTTGATGAAAAGCAGAAAACAGCAACCCTCACACAGAGCGGTGTCAAGAAAGCCGAAGAATTTTTCGGTATTGAAAACCTCACCGATCCCGATAACCTTACAATTCAGCACCATGTAAATCAGGCTATCAAGGCTAACGGCGTTATGAAGCTTGATGTTGACTATGTTGTCAAGGACGGCGAAGTTATCATCGTTGACGAATTTACAGGTCGTCTTATGTATGGTCGTCGTTTTAACGAAGGTCTTCATCAGGCTATTGAGGCTAAAGAGGGCGTAAAGGTTCAGAGCGAAAGCAAGACTCTTGCTACAATCACATTCCAGAACTACTTCCGTCTTTACAAAAAGCTTTCGGGTATGACAGGTACTGCTCAGACAGAGTCGGAAGAATTCCAGGAAATCTACAAGCTTGATGTTGTTGAAATTCCTACAAACAAGCCTGTTTTAAGAAAAGACCTCCCCGATTCGGTTTATAAGACAGAAAACGGCAAGTTCCACGCTGTTATTGATGCAATTGTTGAGGCTCACGAAAAGGGACAGCCTGTCCTTGTCGGTACAATTTCAATTGAGAAGTCGGAGCTTCTTTCAAAAATGCTCAAAAAGAGAGGCATTAAGCACAATGTCCTCAATGCAAAACAGCATGAAAAAGAGGCTGAAATTGTTGCTCAGGCAGGTAAACTCGGTGCGGTAACAATCGCAACCAACATGGCAGGTCGTGGTACCGATATCATCCTCGGCGGTAACGCAGAGTATATGGCAAAAGCCGCAATGCGTAAGCAGGGCTTTACAGAGGAGCTTATTGAAGAAGCTACAGGTTATGCGGAAACCGATGATGAAGAAATCATCAATGCAAGAAATACATTCAGAGAACTGAATGACAAGTATAAGGAAGAAATTAAAGGCGAGGCTGAAAAGGTAAGAGAGGCCGGAGGTCTTTACATTATGGGTACGGAAAGACACGAGTCACGCCGTATTGATAACCAGCTCCGTGGTCGTGCAGGCCGTCAGGGCGATCCGGGCGTCAGCCGTTTCTTCCTCTCAACCGAGGATGACCTTATGCGTCTGTTCGGCGGTGACAGAATGAAAATGATGATGGAGCGTATGAATGTTGCCGAAGATATGCCTATTGAGAATAAAATGCTCACAAGTATTATCGAGGGCTCACAGGAAAAGGTTGAGCTTCGTAACTTCGGCATTCGTAAGGATGTCCTCCAGTACGACGATGTTATGAACAAACAGCGTGAAATTATCTACGGTCAGCGTGATCAGGTTCTTAACGGTGAGGATCTCCACGAAACAATCCTCAAAATGGTTGAGGATACAATCGCAACTTCAATCAAGCAGTATCTCCCCGAAGGTCCTGCAGAACATTGGAACTTCCAAAGCCTCAAGGATTACTACGCAGGCTGGCTTATAAGAGATGAATCAAAGTATGATTTCAGCCTTGAAGATCTTGAAAATATGGAACCCGAAGAGATTCAGAAGATGCTCGTTGACGATGCTCTTGAAATCTACAAGGAAAACGAAGAACTTCTTCCCGAGGAAACAATCCGTGAGATGGAGCGTGTTTACCTCCTAAAGAATGTTGATACACATTGGATGGATCACATCGACAATATGGATCAGCTCAAGAGCGGTATCAGACTTCGTTCATACGGTCAGCACGATCCTGTTGTTGAGTACAGAGTTGAAGGCTTCGATATGTTTGATGAGATGATTGAAAGCATTCGTGAAGATACTGTCAAGATGATGCTCATTATGCCAAAGCGTGTTTATGAGATTCAGAAAAGACAGGATGCAATTGCAGCGGCAAAGAGAGCAGCTCAGAGGGCTGCCGCAGCGGCAAAGTCTGCATCCGATGATGAAGAAGCTGTTGAACAGTCGGACGCCGTAAAGCAAGCGCTTCACCGTGAGCAGGTTGCTCAGCCTACAGAAACTTCTGCAGACGGTACGGATTCTGTCAACAAGACTATCCGTAAGGGCAAGAAAATCGGCAGAAACGATCCCTGTCCGTGCGGCAGCGGTAAAAAGTACAAGAAGTGCTGCGGCAGAGATCTTTAATATGTTTGCATAAAGCGGTTTGTATAATTACAGTTTAAGTGAATTACATTTTGAGGGGCAGAGAGCAATACTCTGCCCTTTATTTGTGCCGAATTTTCAAGGTATTCGGTGATTAATTTGATGAGATATAGAAACTGATTATAAAAATATATCTGAAAATTTCAGTAAAATGTAGGTTTTGGGGCATTTTAAAAGCAGCAATCGCAAAATAATACATATTTCCGCACGCACAGCATGGAGTAAACCTGCATAAAAATTTTTGATATTTTTGAAAAAGAATTAAAAATCAACAAATTTAGTGCTGAAATTGACTTTTTAACTGCCTGTTAAGGTTGTGCAATGGGTATAATTTATCTTAAACACAAAAAATGGCGATAAATAAGTAATAAAATCACATTATGGTCAAAAATATTAAATCGTGCTTGCAGATATGCAAAATAGCCAAAAATATTACCCAAAGTTTGGCTGTATTGCCTCTACAAATATGCAATAAAATATTATATACTTGTATACAAGTAAAAAAGAAGAACAAATTCAAAAAATTGCGTTTCATAATTAGTTGGCAGATATATTGGACTGTCCTATGCAGTTCTGTTTAATTGTACTTTGACTGCCAAAACAAAGTAATCGGCAATGAAGGAGAAGAAAAAATTATGAAATTAAGTAAAAAGCTTTGCATAACCGCAAAGAAAAGCTTTTCTCTTGTGCTTGCACTTACCCTCATGCTTTCGATATGTGCCGTGTCGGGTATGTCGCTTAATGTGTTTGCGGCAACATCTTTGGATCAGAAGATTTACATTAACCTGAACAAGAATAAGGAATGGAATGGTTTTTCTTCTGTTACATGTCGTTTTGCTCAGGATGACGGCACGGTTCTTAAAACAGAAAAAGTAAGCAAAGATCCTTCGTCGGGAGTTTTTAAAACCATTGCACCATCCGGTGCAACAAAAATTGAGCTTTCTTCCGGGGTTAATTTTACTCTTCCCGAAAAGACTGTTGCAAACGGTTCCCGCCGTATCTATCTTAATAACAGCAATAATACCTATAATGAGGCTTATGCATATTCTTGGGTAAACGATACTGACTCCAACGCAGAGTGGCCGGGTGTTGCAATGACTAAGACATCTTCAGGCAGCGATTACTACTATGTAGATGTTAAGTCATCCCATAAAAATGTAATCTTCAGCAACAAGGGCGAAACACAAACAAGCGACCTCGGTATTAACGACTCATACAGTAAAGATAATGCTCTTTATGACGCTTCAAAAAGTCAGTGGACTAACCCGTTCATCAAGACCATCGACATTTCTGGTGCTTCGGGTGACACAGAATTTTATCTTACAACTGACGGCTCGTTCAAAGAAAGTAAATACCTTTCTGTTGAAGCTCCCGACAAACAGTCAAAGGCAAAATATAAAACAGTTTATGTTTCAAACGATGACTGGAAGTCGCTTACAAAGGTTTATGCAACTTTTGACTACAACGATGCCTATGAAGGAACAGTTGAGCTTACAAAAGACACCATAGACACCAAGGTAAGCGGTTCTGTGGTGTTCAGCGGTAGAATTCCGGCGGGTGCGCTTTTAAGATTCCATCCGAACGAACATAACCTCAACGGTGCATCTTCTGCAACATCATATCCGACAGATTCGGGATATGATGGTTCGGGCTACAACGATAACACGGCTACATATGTTAAGACAGCCAGAGGCGAAGGCTGGACAAAATTCTCGGAAATAGACAATGTAAACTATGGTGCTGTCGTTGAAAATTCATTCAAAGATAATCCTAACATCGTAGGCGTTGACGCAACATACTTTGACTACTGGTCTGATATGGAGCAGGAGAAAGGGTATCTTCAGTGTCAGGGTAACGACAATATGTATGACTATTGGTATCAGTTTGATAACTTCAACAGCTACATAAGCGACATTGCTTTAGATCATCAATCGGACTGGAAGTATCCTCTCTACTTCGGTAATATGTATAGGGGTGATAAACACTACGATACATTTAAGACCCACGCAGAAAAACTTACAAACATCAACGATTTTAATGATAACTATTACTATGCAGTAAACAACGCCAACGGTATGGCATGGGGCGACGGTAATTATAACCAGTCCTTACAGGGTCTTATGTACAACAGGCTTGACAGTAAGGGCAATCTTCAGGTTGCAAATGGTGTCAAGGCTCCTTACTTTGATGCTGAGGCACTTTCAACCGCTACATATAATGATAAAAGAGTTGCCAATGTTTATAAGTCATCTTTCCCGTTCCGTACAACTACTGACCCTGATGGTGTTACTACTTATGAATTCACTTCAAAAAATGCAAAAGATAACATCTACTTTACATGGAACGGCCTCACACCTACCAAAATTAACTACGGTGCGGGCGAACAATTTGGTGTACATGATGATTTGGGAAAATTCGGCGGTACAGAAAACGGTTATGGTGTTTTCCCATTCAACAATACTTCAAATACATCATCGGGCAAGGGTACTAACGATAACCTTGACTATGGTTTCGGTATCAGACTTGATATAGACTTCAGAGTTCCGAAGAACGGTTTACTTGCAGACGACGAACCTGCAACCTTTAACTTCAGCGGTGACGATGACCTTTGGGTTTATATCGGTGAAGATTCAACAGGTGCTAACGCAGAACTTGCTCTCGACCTCGGTGGTGACCATAAAGAGGCAAAAGGTTCAATTAACTTTAATACAATGAAAGCAACAGCTGACGATGTATTTGCCGACTACTCATCTTCATCATCGTCGACAACAGTTACAGTTCCGAGTGATGAGTTTTGGGTTAAGACAAATAATAAATACTTCTGTCTGAATGTTTGGGAGGATACAAGTGTTGGTGTAGATAATAATGGTAAACGTTATGTAGAACCTTATGACAAATCAGACGGTTTTTACAAATTCAAAAAGGCAGACCTTGGCAAAAATACAAAAGCTAACTTCTGTAAGTGGCAGAATATAACTGACGGCAATCTTACACCAGATGCCCCCCTTACGCTTTCAGACCTTTACGGTGGAATGTGGAACGATAACGGCACTCCGTATACCGGAGACGCTGTGTTACATCATACAAATCTTGGCATCGTTACAAAGACAATCAACAATGGTGTTCAGCTTGATCCTAACAAGACATACCATATGGTAGTATTCTATATGGAGCGTGGTGAGGCTGAGTCTAACTTCTCAGTAAACTTCACAATGACACCTGCCAACAATGACCTCAAGGTTACAAAGGCACTTGATACAGGCAATGTTGTTTCTGAAATTTCAGATGACCTCAAAGCTAATGAAACTTTTGATTATACAATCAAAGAGAACGGCAAAGATACCTCCGGTAAAAGCTACAAGCTTACAAAATCAGACGAAAGCACAAGCAGTGAAACTCTTTCAAACAGCGGTTTCACACTTAAAGATAATTATATAGCTGACTTTGACAACTCATTCAAGACCGGCAACGATATGACGGTTGACGAGTCAACAAACAGCAGTAAGCTTACATACACAACAAACTGGGAGCTCGTTAACAACAGAGTCGGTTCAACAATCGATAGCGGTTCAACTACGAACTCGGAATTCAAGCTTGTAGATGACAAGGATGACAGTGCTTATGCACAGCTCCAGCTCAACTATACCAACAGTATAGTGACAGCACCTCTTGAAATTTCAAAGGATGTTGTTGGTGAAGACGGTAAAACCGATTACGATACAGATCAGCAGTTTACATTTGCGATTGCTCTCGACTTTGACGGCGACGGTTCAACCTATGACTACAAGACCTATCCTCTTGAGTATCAGCTCAAAGAGAAGGGCGCAAGTGATTATTCAAGCACAGCTTATCGCACATCTAAGGACGGTTCGTTCACAATCAAAAAGGGCGAAAGCATTAAGCTTCTCAATATTCCTGTAGGTGCAACCTATAAGATTACAGAGAAAAATGTTATAGGTTATGTTCCTTATAAAGTAGGCAATCAGGACTTCAACGGTACATTTGTTGATACTCTCGCCGAAGCAGGAAATGCGCTTAACTTTATCAATAAGGTTAATCCTACAAACATTGCCATTTCGGTAAATAAGACTCTTGACGGTCAGGCTTACAGCGGCAGCAAGTTCGTTTATACATTGACAGGTCTTGAATCAATGGATACAACAAAACTTGATGCCGACGGCAAACCTATCAAGACAAACAGCGCAAAAACAATTTCCACGAATTTGAAAACACCTGACGCAAGCGGTAAGGTTGAATTCAAAGACCTCAAATTAGTCACTGCGGGTGTTTACAGATTTAAGATTACCGAGGCTCTTGCCGAGGGTGAAAATGCATCCGATTATAAAATGGATACAAACACCTGGCTTGCCGAGATTGAATTGCTTGAAAGCGGTGAAGTAACGGCGGCTAAGTACATTAAGGTTAGTAGCTCAGCTATTAAAGACAAAACCGATGCTGAGCTTGCAGAATACTTCAACAATTCTACTTCTGTTAAAGAAAATGAAGCCCTGTTTGCAAATGAAACCACACACGGAAGCGCAACAGTAAACAAGAAGAATCAGACAGGCGGTAATGTAAGTGATACGGAATTTGCGGTGATGAAGGTATCTGATAAGGATATCTTTACTGCAGATGATATCAATACAATCATTAATGATGCCTCAATGAAAACTCATATGGTTTCTAAAAAGACAGACAGCAACGGTCAGGCTGTGTTTGACAATCTGACAATCTTCAAGGACGGTCAGGGCGAGTTTACAAAAACAAACGGTAAAGTTGTATGGAACGAAAGTTCCGACAATTATATAACAGGTACTTCAACATATCAGACATACTGTCTGTTTGAGTACAAACCGTCAGAGGGTTACACCCCGAACTACACACTTTCCTACTTCACACTTCCTGTTGAGGGTAAGTACGATGTTACATATAATTATGTTGACGGTGCAATAACAATGCCTAAGGCAAGCGGTGACGGTATGAACGGCTATGTTGTTCTCGGTTTGTCGGTTGCAGGTCTTGCGGTGACAATGTTCACGGGTTACGCAATCTATTACGGAAAAGCTCGTAAAAAACGCAGAGCAGGACGCAGAAAGTAACCCGATATGATTTGAATTGTTAGAACAGATGATATTTTAATCAGATGTTTCTTTCATAAAAAACCTCTTTGACTGCTACGGGCACCGTTGTTAGCCGGTGTCTGCCATGCAGCCACCCAAATTCAGTTTAACCATTCGGTTAGAATAGAATTACATATATTAAATTAAACACAAAGGAGAAAGTAAAAATGAAAACTACAAAGAAAATCTTTGCAGCTGTTCTTGCAGTAATGATGATCGCTCTCATGATTCCATTCTCAGCAAGTGCAGTAGAGAGCTATTCAGCTAAGTACAAACTTGCAGTTAATGAAACTGACACTGACAAAGTCGGTAATTACACATTCAGCTTCTTCAAGATTGCAGACCTCAACCTTACAACAGGTGAGTACTCATGTACTATCACCGACAAAGCACTTGAGGATGCTGTAAAGGGCACATACTCAGATGCAAAGTCACAGCAAATCATCACGGCTTGTGATAACCTCTACAAGACAGACAAAGCTGCATTCGGTACAGCTGCTACAACAATCAGCTTTTCTTCAACAGTTACAGAGGCTACTGCAACAGTAACAGACCCAGGTCTTTACTATGTATATTGTACTTCTAAGCCCGCTAAGGTAACAGGTGTTCAGAGCTCACTTGCTTCACTTCCTTACTTTGATGGTAAAAATTATGTTTCTGTTGACCAGACAGAGTACAACCTTGCTGAAAAGGTTTCAACAAGCTCAGTATCAGTTGACAAGACAGCTGACAAGACATATGTAGGCGACAACAATAAGACTGTAACCTACACACTTACAGCTTCAACAGCAGGTTCAATCGACAACCAGCTCAAAAAGTATGCAATCGTTGATACAATGGATGAAGGTCTTACATTCAACGAGAATTCAGTTGTAGTTAAGTACGACGGCGCAGTTGATGCTCTTACTTTGGGTACAGATTACTCTATTGAAAAGAACTATACTTACACAGGCAAGAACGGTGAGGCAACTGCTACATTCGCAGTTGTATTCGAATCTGCTACACTTGAATCAGAGGAATTCTATAATGCTAAAACAGTTGTTGTTACATACACAGCTGATTTAAACGAAAAAGCTAAGCTCAACACACCTATCACCAACACAGACGGTCTTGTTTACGGCAACGATTCTGATACAAACTTTGAACCCGGTAAAAATTCACCTGATGTATTTACATACGGCATGAAGGTTGTTAAGGTTAACGGCAATGACAAAACTCAGAAGCTTGCTGACGCTGAATTCCAGATATTCACAGACCCAGAAGCTAAAACACCTCTTACAGTTGACGGCAAGAAAGTAGTTGCTAAGACAGACGCTACCGGTGAGGCTACATTTGTTCTCGAAGGCACAACAACAACATTCAAGTTTGATGCTACACAGACATACTATGCAAAAGAGACAGCAGCTCCTACAGGCTACAACCTCAACAGCTCAGTATTTACAGTAAGCATTGACAAGAGCAAGGAGTATACATTTGTAGGTAACATTGCAGACGGTGACAATGTTGCTGTTGCTAACTACCCTGTAACTGTTCCTAAGACAGGTGGTATGGGTACAATGATGTTCTATGTTGGCGGTGCAGCACTTATCGCTTGTGCAGGCGTTCTTCTCTTTGTTCTTAAGAGAAAGAAAGCAGCTAAATAATTAATCGAATATCTTTATCTTAAAATCTGTGAT
>UMEK01045730.1_pt1 | contig 14980 bp, 10 predicted proteins | sample 1964721 | NCBI WGS metagenome assembly UMEK01 (sample SAMEA4836017, study PRJEB28245) | human gut metagenome | biome: gut microbiome; material: fecal sample | place: Denmark | collected 2008 | reverse complement strand
TTCATCAGTGACAGCCTTTTGTTTTTGCTGGTCAAAAATCACCACAGGGTGCTTTCTTGCCAGACTTTATTTGTTTTGATTGCGATGCCTCATTGAAGCACGATCAATATCAAAGGCGTTAATCAGCTCGGTAACAGCCTGACTTGGGGATACCACGCCATTAACAGCTGCTTCCATTACTGCCGGTAAGCGTCCTTTAATCATCGGGTCTTCAAAGAACAGGTTATGTAAATGCTCGTCAATCATGCTGTTAACCCAAGAAATAGTCTGCGATTTACGACGTTTGTCGAAGGAACCGCATTCCTTGGTAACCTTTTCGAACTTGCGCATTACTGCCCAAAGCTCAAGCAGGCCTTCCTTGGTCAAAGCAGAGCATCTGTAGGCATGAGTTTTCCAGCCTTCGGTAGCAGGGCGGATGAATTCAATCATACGCTCATACTCACCCTGGGTAACAATAGCTTTAGGCAGATTGTCACCATCGGCTTTGTTGACAACGATAGCGTCGGCAACCTCCATGATGCCTTTCTTGATGCCTTGCAAATCATCACCGGCACCGGTCAGTACTACCAGCATAAAGAAGTCAACCATCGAACGGACGGTGATTTCGGACTGGCCTACACCTACGGTTTCTACTAAGATAACGTCACAGCCTGCAGCCTCGCAAAGCAGCATGGTTTCACGGCTTTTACGGGCAACGCCGCCCAAGGTACCCTTTGCAGGGGACGGACGGATAAAACAATTTGGTTCACGCGAAAGCATCTGCATACGCGTTTTATCACCCAAAATAGAGCCACCGGTAATAGAGCTGGTAGGGTCGACAGCAAGAACTGCGACCTTGTAGCCCTGATGACACAGCATCTGGCCAAAAGACTCGATAAAGGTACTTTTGCCGGCACCCGGTACACCGGAAATGCCGATGCGCAAAGCTTTGCCTGTACGCGGCAGGAGAGCCTGCAGGACACGCTGTGCTTTATCAAAATCCCTCGGTGCATTGCTTTCTATAAGAGTAATAGCTTGAGATAAGGTTTTACGATCGCCTTCACTGACTCCTTTTATTAACTCTTCCGGACTAGGCTTTTTCCTCAAGGGGAATTTCCTAATATTATCCACAGGGTTATACTTCTCCTCGCTGACAGCGTTTACGGCACTGTCAATCCCGCCCATTACAGAGCAGGCAAAGTTAGGGTCTTTTTTCAGGGGTACCCAACTCGGCCTAATATCTTTTTCACCAGTTTCAGGCATTTATATCACCTCAGTCTTCAGCGTGTTCAGCTTTTGCACGGTCAACCAACATTTGCAGTAATTGGATGCAGCACTTAGGAATGTTGGTACCAGGTCCAAAGATGCCTGCTGCACCATGTTCATACAGGTAGTCGTAATCCTGTGCAGGAATTACGCCGCCGATACATACCATGATATCTTCACGGCCACGTTTCTTCAGTTCTTCAACAATTGCCGGCAGCAATGTTTTATGACCTGCAGCCAAGGAAGAGAAGCCAACCATATCAACGTCGTTATCTACAGCGTCTTGTGCAGATTCTTCCGGAGTCTGGAACAGAGGACCAACGTCGACGGTCCAGCCCATATCAGCGAAGGAGGTTGCCAGAACTTTTTGTCCGCGGTCATGACCGTCTTGGCCCATTTTAGCCAGGAAGATACGAGGACGACGGCCTTCAAGTTTTTCAAACTCATCAGCCAGTTTGGTAGCTTTTTCCATGTCATCGTTGCCGCTGAATTCACTGGAGTATACACCGGATACAGTGTGGATTACAGCATTGAAACGACCGGATACTTTTTCAACTGCGTCAGAAATTTCACCGAGGGAAGCACGGTCGCGAGCAGCTTGTACAGCCATTTCCAGCAGGTTACCGTTGTCACGGGTTTCTGCTGCGCGGGTAATAGCTTCCAGATCGCGTGCAACAGCGTCGTTGTCGCGTTCTGCTCTCAGTTTTTCCAGACGTTTAATCTGAGCGTTACGTACAGCGGTGTTATCGATGGACAGTACGTTCAGCGGATCTTCCTTAGCCAGACGATATTTGTTCAGGCCAACGATGGTTTCTTTACCGCTATCGATGTTAGCTTGACGACGAGCTGCGCACTCTTCGATACGCATCTTCGGCAGGCCGGTTGCAATAGCTTTTGCCATACCACCGAGTGCTTCAACTTCCTGGATATGAGCCCAAGCACGGCGAATGATTTCGTTGGTGAGGTATTCAACATAGTAGGAACCGCCCCACGGATCGATAATCTTGCAGACTTTGGTTTCATCCTGGATGTACAGCTGGGTGTTACGAGCAAGACGAGCGGAGAAGTCGGTCGGCAGTGCGATAGCTTCGTCCAGTGCGTTTGTATGCAGGGATTGGGTATGGCCCAGAGCAGCAGACATAGCTTCCATACAAGTACGGGAGATGTTGTTGAACGGATCCTGTTCGGTCAGAGACCAGCCGGAAGTCTGGCTGTGAGTACGCAGTGCCATGGATTTCGGGTTCTTAGCGCCGAAGCTCTTAAGAATCTTAGCCCACAGAACACGAGCAGCACGCATTTTAGCAACTTCCATGAAGTAGTTTTTGCCCATATCCCAGAAGAAGGACAGACGTTTTGCGAATGCGTCTACAGGCAGGCCTGCAGCTTCACCGGTACGGATATATTCCATACCATCGGCCAGAGTGTAGCCTAATTCAAGGTCGCAGGTTGCGCCGCACTCTTGAATATGGTAACCGGAAATGGAAATACTGTTGAATTTAGGCATATATTTGGTGGTATATTCGAAAATATCACCGATGATACGCATGGACATAGCAGGCGGATAAATGTAGGTGTTACGTACCATGAACTCTTTCAGAATATCGTTCTGAATGGTACCAGCCATGATGGATTTATCAACGCCTTGTTCTTCACCGGATACGATGAAGAATGCCAGTACAGGCAGTACTGCGCCGTTCATGGTCATGGATACGGACATCTGATCCAGAGGAATACCGGAGAACAGGATGTTCATATCGAGCATGGAGCAAACAGATACGCCTGCTTTACCAACGTCACCAACTACACGCGGGTTATCAGCGTCATAGCCGCGGTGAGTCGGCAAGTCGAACGCGATGGACAGACCTTTTTGGCCTGCAGCCAGGTTACGACGATAGAATGCGTTGGATTCTTCCGCAGTGGAGAAACCTGCATATTGACGTACAGTCCACGGACGGAATACATACATTGTGGAGTAAGGACCACGCAGGAACGGAGGAATACCGCTCATGAAGTCCAAATGGTTACATTTATCATAGATATCCTTGGTGTACAGCGGAGCTTTAGGAATACGTTCCAAGGTAGTATCATAAAGGGCATCATAATTTTCGCCCATTTTTTCTTCCAGATTTTTCTTCCATTCGTCATAAGAACAAGAAGGATGATCAGGAAGGGCTACTTTAGTGAAATCCGGATTAATGCTCATTATTCAATCATCCCTTTCTTCTTTTGCAGCATCTTCAGAGTTTGGAAGCAGTTAGCTTTTACGCTGATGAAATCGTCAACGCCAGCATCTTTGTAAACTTGTTCCATGTCTTTCGGAGCAGCGCCGGCCAGGAACAGAGTAGCGGACGGTTTCATAGCTGCTTTAATCATCGGAGCCAGTTTCGGAACGATTTCCGGATAGGTAGCATCGGTGGAGCAGATAACTGCAACATCGTAGTCGCCTTCTTTGAAAGCTTTGAGGCATTTTTCGTATTGATCGCCATCTTCGCCGTCTTGGAAACCATCGTTCAGATGAACGTTGAATTCACCAACCTGCAGGAAAGAGGTGGAGAAGTCGGCACGAGCTTTATGTTGAGGAATCGGTCCCATGTTGCACAGGAATACTTCAACATTTTTGCCGGTTTTCTTAACATAGTCTTCAGTTTCGAAACGCAGTGCTTCATAGCGCTCGGTCCAGTGATGAGCAGCGATTGCTTCAACGGTTTCCGGAGCTTCAGCCTTGCAGGATGCAGCAGCAACCTGGCCGATAGTAGCACCATTGCTGAATGCTTCGATTGCGCCTTCAACAGTTTCAACAGTAGCCAGCTTGCCAGCCAGGTAGTTGGTGTCGATATCAGCAACGTAAGCAGCAACAGCAGCTTCGCGTTCTTTCTTCAGTTTCGGAGTGTCCTCTTCGCGGCGCTCCAGCGGTTCTTCGGTCATGTTCGGGTACATGTTTACGCCAACAGCACGGTCGCTGCGCATTTCCAGAGCTTTGAAGCGCTTAGCCAGAACTTCAGCAACTTGTGCTTGCGGATAGCCAGCTTCCAGAGCTTTAATGATGCCGCCCATTTCCTCAACCTTTTGGAACTCAGCCCAGATTTTTTCGGTAATCTGCTTGGTCAGGGTTTCAACGCCCCAGGAACCGCCAGCAGCATCGATCGGGCTCAGCATACCAAATTCTTCTTGCAGCATTACATGCAGGTTACGAGCGATACGACGGGAGAATACGTCGCCTTTACGGATCAGCTCGTCAAACGGCGGATTGTCATAAGTGCAAACGCCGCCTACAACGCTGGAGAAGGTTTGGGTGCAGTTACGCAGCATGTTAACATACGGGTCAACAACGGTTTTGGTGAAGCGAGCGCAACGGCCATGAACCTTAATAGCACGGTCTGCTTCTTCAGCACCGAATGCTTCCATAATAGCTGCCCAGATCATACGCAGAGAACGCAGTTTTGCGATTTCCATGAAGAAGTTTGCACCTTGGTTGAAGCAGAAGTACAGGGAGTTAGCAATATCGTGCAGCTCAACGCCACGTTTTTGCATTTGACGTACATATTCAACTGCAGTAGCAAAGGTGTAAGCAACCTCTTGAACTGCTTCCGCACCGCCATCGGTGTAAGCATCACTGTTGATGAAAACAGTGCGCAGCTCCGGAGTATTAGCTTTAGCAAATTTAATGGTTTCAGCCATTTCATCATACAAAGCATCCAGAGATGTTTCGGTTTTACCGGTTTTTACCAGCTCGCCGATCGGGTCGCCGCCGATAACACCACGCAGGGTTTTAACATCATGACCAGCGCCCTTCAAAGCAGCAACAGTCAGAGCCAACAGGTTTTTAGCGCCGGCACCGGTGTACATCATAATAGGATATTTGTCAAGTTTCAGACCATTCAGCAGAACGCTCATATCTTCAACGGTAGTAACGTTCACGCCAATATCGCCAGGTTTTTCTGCATCTTTAACGTCTACGCCGTTTTTGGTTGCAGTATCCAGTTTGATATTGTAAACAGTGGAGCCCTTGGAAATTTCTTCCTTCAGCAGCTCGTTGTTTTCAGCCGGCAGGGTTTCATCGCAAGCTTGTGCAATGCCCCAAGGCTCGTGTACATAACCGTTAACAGTTGCGCCACGCAGGAAATCGCCCATACCGGGATAATCGTTGGTCGGCAGAATTGCATCAGTGCCTTTACGAGTATAAATCGGGTCAAAGGTAATGCCCTCGTAGTTTTTGGTATACATGATCTTGTCAAAGGGTTTGCCCTTCAACAGTACATTACATGCCTCCACCCATTCATCCCAGGTGGGTTCGGTAAATTCATCAAAAGTTACCTCCGGGAATTCGGTTACTTTCTCTGACTTACGCAACATGGCTTCCAGTTCTTTGTCTGTCAACGGTCTTTCGCCATCAACGACTGCTGCAGTTTTTTGTTGTTCATCAGCCATTCAAATAATCCTCCTTTAATAATTTAATCATTACTGTGAAAAAGCTCACAGCACCAAGCTGAAACGCATATCACCTCCAGCCAATCTCGTCTGCTGATGCAGCTGCTATCCGACCGCTCTCACCCGGTCATCAGGGGACATGTGCCGCATCCTTGCTTGGATAGATTTTAAGAAGCAAACAGCATTTATATACACGGTCACGGTTGTCCAGGCCGTATATAACAAAATAACAGGCAGTTTAATCTGCCAGGAACTCCTGCAGACGTCCGTAATTAATCTGGACTCTGCGCAGCTCGTTTTCTTCAGGCATAGTATCATTAAGAATCATGTTGCCTAAAGCAGCACCCGGCTCTGCGCCGCGGTTCTGCATAAAACGGGCATAGTATTCAATCTGCGGAACATCTTCGGCAGCCTTGTAAATAACAGCAGCCTGTTCCAAAGGATCTTCAGCAATAATATAGGGATTTACCCCTTCATTGAAGTATTTTTTCAAAAGCTCGCAGATATCTGTCTTTTTGGGGTTATATTGCACACGTACGCACTTTACTTCCAGCTCACCGCTGGCTTTAGCACGTCCGGCAACAACTTCTTCAACGCCTTTCATACCTTCAAAGGCTGCAAGCAGTTCAGCAATTTTGCCTGCCAAATATAATTCTTTCATATCAATAACCTCCCTTTAAACAGCAAAAAATAAAGCCACCACATTTGTGATGGCTGGATTGTCAGCACGACAGCGCACCCCTACGCTGTCGTACTTGAGAGGAGAAAGGAAATGTTCTCAGCTAAAAGAAAAATTTGAGAATGGGATTTGAAAAACACGATATGTCCAGTATCGCGGACAAGTATGACAGATAGCATCGATGGCCCGGCCACTCTCCAAAAGGTCACAGCCATCACGTGACCTTCAATGGCATAAGAAACAGAAAACCGTTTCTCAAAAATAATCCTTTACCCAATATGGGCAGGACTTTTGAAAAACGGCGAAATATCAAAAGCTACTAGGCGCACAAGCCTATACTACAGCTCTACGACATCTCTCCCCGTCTCTCGCAGGTCAAACGACGATGCATCTTACAGGCAGTTCTTCTGGCTTCGCTTCTTTACGTGTTTCACCTTCCCAGAGGACCCCTCCAGTGGTATAAACAAAACACGCTCCACGTCACAGCGGCGGGACCGTGCCGGACTTTCACCGGCTTCTCTATTGAGCTTTCGCACCTGTAATATCAATATCAACTTGTTGTCTTAATTATAGCAGTTACTATTTACCTTGTCAACCTTTTTCATTGATTTTTATTTTTGTGTTTTCATTCCATGTATATATCAGTCTTATGTGTAGCTGCATCAACTTCTGATTAACTGTTCTTTGTGTTTAATTTGCATATAATACAATAAAAAATCTATTATATCAGCCGCAACCGGCTTTGAGGCAATAAAAAACGCCTACAGCTCAGCTGCAAGCGTTCTTACGATTTAGCAATCTTCATTTTTATACACCTGTTAATGGATATAGTAGAAATTCATTTCATATAAAGCTTTGACAAATTTTTCCAGCATTATTCTCACCTCCCAAAATCAGTGAATCATATACCATTTAAAGTTGCACAGAGTTTCAACAAATTTTTCAAAAGTCATTTTTATATCATCCCTTCTACTTTATTTTAAGGTCTTGCCTTAATATGCATTAAGTATAACACCTTATGACGTTTTTGTCCACTATGGACTTTTTATGTCCCGATAGATGTTTATAATGCTTCAAAGCCTTGCACCATGCGCTTTTACAAGGATTTTACATGCAAAAAAACAAAGAGGACTGCAAGAAAAATTTTTCTTAAATCATGAAAAATTTTTCTGCAATCCTCTAAAATTATGCCTGCTTAGCCTTAAACCACCATGCCAGCAGCGGAGGGATAAAGATATTTATCACCAGCACTCGCACCAGCTGATAGGTCAGGATAATCGAAACATTCTCACCCATACTCATGCCGGCTAAAGACATTTCGGCTATGCCTCCCGGCGCCATCGCCAGGAACGCCGTTACCAGCGAAAAGCCGTAGCGTGCGGAAAGCAGATTAGCCATACCGATGCTCACAACAATGAGTATCGCCGTACCGATAAGAATATAGGGCACCATTTTTTCTGTTTTTACGATGCGGTCCGCGTCAAGCTGCATACCCATAAACAGACCGATGCTGGCCTGCGCCGCCGCCATGAGCCAAAAAGGCACAGGCTGCACACCGCCGTCAAAGACGGAAAATGCAGCCGTCGCCAAAATCGGACCCAGCAGTTTCGGCGTCGGCATATGTATTTTCGTTGCTATAAAGCTTCCCAATATAGACAAGGGCACTACAACAAGCCAATGCACTCCGCCATGGTTGGGCAATGCTACGCTGCTGCCCGTCACATGCGCGTTCAGCAGCCAGATAACAAGAAACGGCACAGTAATCACTACGCCCAGCAGACGCAACACTTGCATCACCATGACAACGTTGGGGTTTACTTCTTTATCCTCTTCGCAGAGCAGCATCGTCAGCGTCATGCCGCCGGGAAGCATACCCATGACACAGCTTTTGAGGTTTTCCCGCGCCAGCTTTGCCGTAATAAAGGCCAAAGCGATACTGGCAGCTAAAATAACTATCGTTGCTTCGACTACACCTACCAGTTCTGCCAGAAAGTTATTCCAAGTATCCGAGGTAAAGGTAGAACCGATACCGTAGCCTGCAACCATCAAAGCATATTCGCGCCATTGCTTAGGCCAGCTCACATCGCTGCGATGTGTCAGAGTTTTACAAAGCAAAGCAGTCAGCAGACCGCCCAGCAAAAACGGTATCGGCAGATGTATGCGTACCAGCAGGCTTCCCAGGCAAAGCGCCATGATAAAAAGCAATAAGCGGTTTAAAAACATAGCTTTTACTCCTGCTCTACACCGTTAGCGGATAAAGCATTCATGATGCGCTCAATCAGCTCTCCGCGCATTGTATGCTGTGAGGAGGAATAAGTGATAATCTCATGCTCCTTCAGGCCCATTTCGCGCTTAAAGAGTGCCTTTTGAGACATGGCCGCATTTTTAGAAAGCTTATCGGATTTTGTCAGTACAACCTGTACCTTCAGGCCGCAGCTGCGCAGCCAGTTAAAGCATTCCATATCGCTGTCCATAGGCTTATGGCGGATATCAATCAGCTGGCAGACTACACCGAGGTTTTCGCTGCCGGATAAATATTTGCTGATAAAGCCGGACCATTGGTCCTTATTATTATGGTTTGTTTTAGCAAAGCCATAACCGGGTAAATCTACCAGATAAAAGGAGGCTCTTTCATCCTCACCCTCAACTACGCGCTTAGCCTCCAGCTCGTAAAAATTGATGGTCTGAGTTTTACCGGGAGTAGAGCTTACGCGTGCCAGGCCGTTGCGGCGGCAGAGTGAATTGATAAGCGACGATTTGCCGACATTACTGCGGCCGATAAAGGCAGCCTCAATAAGAGCAGGCTGCGGATATTGGTCTGCACGTACTGCGGAGGCCACATATTTAGCACGGATAATATCCCAATTATCTTTACTCATTTTTATCCTCCAATGCCAGCTTCAAAACATCATCAAGATGCTCAACAGGTATAAACTGCATTTCCTTACGAATATTTTCCGGCAGCTCGTCCAGATCCTGCATATTGCGCTTCGGCAGCAGTACTGTCTTTACGCCATAGCGATAAGCCGCAAGCATTTTTTCTTTGATGCCGCCGACAGGCCATACCTTGCCGGACAGGGAAATTTCGCCGGTCATCGCCAGCTTGCCTTTAACCTTTTTACCTGTCAGCGCCGATACCATGGCAGTAACCATTGTTACGCCGGCAGACGGACCGTCCTTCGGCACAGCGCCCTCCGGCAGGTGGATATGGATATCCATCGTTTCACCAAAGTTGGCGGCAATGCCAAGAGCTTCCGCCCGGCTGCGGATATAGGTATAACCGGCCTGAGCCGACTCCTTCATTACATCGCCCAGCTGACCTGTAAGCGTGAGGTTGCCCTTGCCCTTAAACGCCAGCACCTCTACCTTCAGCAGCTCGCCGCCAACGCTGGTCCACGCCAGACCATTGGCAACACCGACACTGGATTTCAGGCTGATATCATCATCAAGATAAATAACAGAGCCCAGATATTTTTCCAGATTCTTTTCTGTTACCTGAGCGCCCTTACTCTTGCCCTTGACGATTTTGAACGCAACCTTACGGCAGATGCCTGCCAGCTTACGCTCCAGATTACGCACGCCTGCTTCTCTGGTATAGTCGTGAATTACACGGCGGATAGCCTTTTCGCTGACGCTGACCTTGTATTTTTCCAGGCCGTTCAGCTTCAACTCCTTCGGCAAAAGATGCAGTTGGGCAATTTTAACCTTTTCTTCGTCAGTATAGCTGCTCAGCTGGATAATCTCCAGACGGTCCAACAGAGCCGGCGGAATAGTATCTACGGCATTTGCCGTTACAATCCAGAATACATGCGACAAATCAAACGGGAATTCAATAAAGTGATCACTGAAGCTGTTGTTCTGCTCCGGATCAAGCACCTCTAAGAGAGCAGAAGCCGGATCTCCGCGAAAATCAGAAGCCATTTTATCAATCTCGTCCAACAGGAATACCGGGTTCATGCAGCCGCAAGTCTGCATACCGTGAATAATACGGCCCGGCATAGAACCGATATAGGTGCGGCGATGACCGCGGATTTCAGCTTCATCACGCACCCCACCCAAAGAAATACGGGTAAATTTACGCTTAATCGCCTTGGCAATGCTGCTCGCCAAGCTTGTTTTGCCTACACCCGGAGGTCCTACCAGACACAGAATCGGTCCACGTGTACTCTTGGACAACGCACGTACCGCCAGATATTCCAGAATACGCTCCTTAACCTTCTTCAGGCCGTAGTGATCCTTATCAAGAACATCCTGTGCCTTATCTATATCAAAATTATCCTTGGTGAATTTACCCCAAGGCAACGCAAGCAAAGAATCAATATAGGTGCGGATTACCGCTCCCTCCGGTGTCATCGGCGGCATTTTTGCCAGACGTCCCAGCTCCTTGTTGATTTTTTCCGCAACATTTTGCGGCATTTTCAGCTTGGACATCTGCTCCTTGTAGTCGGCGATTTCTGCCTGTACGTCTTCGTTTTCGCCAAGCTCCTTGCTGATAGCCTTAATCTGCTCACGCAGATAATATTCCTTCTGATTCTGCTCAACCTGCTGGTGTACCTGTTCGGAAATATTTTTGGCTACATCGGCAATTTCCTGCTCACGCACCAGAATCTCGTATAATTTACGCAGACGCAGCTTCAGCGGCGCCATTTCCAACAGCTCTTCCTTTTCGGTCAAAGACAGCGGCAGATAACCGACAATAATATCAGGCACCTTGCTTAAGTCAGTACTAGATTTAAGAGACTGCACCGTATCGGGATTAACCTTTTTCGTAAGCAGTACCCATTGCTCAAAGGCATCCAGCAGCAGACGGCGCAGGCCTTCTGCTTCGGCATCGACTGCATCGTCAGCAGGCACAACTTCTACCTCGCCGACAAAGAAATCCTGCTCATTCTCATGAACCTCTACCGCATTCAGCACATGTACGCGCTCCAGGCCTTCTACCAGCAAGCGCACTGCGCCGTTAGGAAGCTGCAGCCTTTGCTTGATATTAGCCAGAACGCCCCATTCATATAAATCATCAGCAGCAACATTTTCCTGCTCAGGCTGTTTTTGCCCGACCAGAATAATTTGCTTGTCTGTAGCTTCAGCTGCGTCAATAGCAGCTATAGATTTTTCTCGGCCGACGTCCAGATTGGCAATCATGCCCGGAAAAATTAAGACGCCCCTCAAAGCAAGAAGGGGCTTTGTAATTATCAAATTAGCCATCTAATCCCTCCTTAAGCTCCCAAAACAAGAGAGAAATTTATTGGCAGTACGCACACAGGCATACTTGCCATAGCGATAAAATAAGGGAGAAGGTATGTTAATCCTTCCCCCTTAGATATTTTGTTATTTTGTAAGCATTTGCGGCTCGCAATGCTGGCGTATAGTAGCTTCAGTAACAATGCACTTTGTTACATCATCACGGGAAGGAACATCATACATTACGTTACGCATGGTGGATTCAATAATAGATCTCAGGCCACGCGCTCCGGCATTACGTTTCAATGCTTCCTCAGCAATAGCAGTCAAAGCACCAGGCTCGAACTCCAGATCTACGCCATCCATTTCCAGGAAACGCTGGTATTGCTTAACCAAAGCATTTCGCGGCTCAGTCAGTATTTGTACCAGTGCAGCCTCATCCAGCGGATTGAGTGTTACTACTACCGGCATACGTCCTGCAAATTCCGGAATAATACCGAACTTCATGATATCCTCAGGCAATACCTTGGCAAATACAGCCTCGTTATCAACCTCTTCCTTACGGCGGATATCAGCACCAAAGCCCAGGTTTTTCTTACCTACGCGGGCATTGATGATATGCTCCAGTCCAGCAAAGGCACCACCGCAGATAAACAGGATATTGGTTGTATCAATGTTGATAAACTCCTGATGCGGATGCTTACGTCCGCCCTTAGGCGGAACGCTGGCAACAGTACCTTCAAGGATTTTCAGCAGAGCCTGCTGAACACCTTCACCGGAAACATCACGGGTAATGGAAACGTTTTCGGATTTACGGGCAATTTTATCAATCTCGTCGATATAGATAATGCCGCGTTGAGCAGCTTCAATGTCATAATCGGCATTGCTGATAAGCTTAAGCAGAATGTTTTCAACATCCTCGCCTACATAGCCTGCTTCCGTTAAGGTAGTAGCATCAGCAATAGCAAAGGGAACCTGCAGAATCTTAGCCAGAGTCTGGGCGAGCAGTGTTTTGCCGCTGCCGGTAGGACCGAGCATCAGAATATTGGATTTCTGCAGCTCCAGATCACGCTTGGACTCCGGATTCTGGATTTCGTAGTTGATTCTCTTGTAATGATTATATACTGCTACGGACAAGGTTTTTTTAGCCTCATCCTGACCAATAACATACTCATCTAAGATTGCCTTGATTTCCTGAGGCTTAGGCAGATCAGCTGCATTAGCCAACTGCTCGGCAGCATCGCTTTCTTTTTCCTCGTCAAGCATTGATTTGCAGAAGTCGACACACTCATCGCAGATAAATACACCACGACCGGAAATCAGTCTTTTTACCTGACCTTCACGCTTGCCGCAAAAGGAACAGCATGGTTTTCCATCATGTCCTTCATCAAAATTCATATTTTAAATCTCCTTATAGTATATCTTACTCTGCAGATTTACTACGGGAAACAACCTCATCAATCAGGCCATATTCCTTAGCTTCTTTGCTTGTCAGATAATGATCGCGCTCGGTATCGGCAGCAATTTTTTCCACTGTCTGACCGGTATGCTTTGCCAGTACCTGGTTCATTTCTTCACGGATACGCAGGATTTCACGGGCATGGATTTCAATCTCCGTTGCCTGGCCCTGTGCACCGCCCAAGGGCTGATGAATCATAACACGGCAATACGGCAATGCAAAACGCTTGCCCGGCGCGCCTGCTGCCAGGAGCACAGATGCCATGCTGGCAGCCATGCCCATGCAGATAGTAGAAACGTCAGGCTTAATATACTGCATCGTATCATAAATAGCCATGCCGGCGCTTACGCTGCCGCCGGGGCTGTTAATATACAGATGGATGTCTTTGTCCGGATCCTCGGACTCAAGGAACAATAACTGAGCAATGACAACATTTGCCATATTGTCATCAATCGGACCAGTAACGAAAACAATCCTATCCTTCAAAAGACGTGAATAAATATCATAGGAACGTTCTCCACGACTAGATTGTTCAACAACGATAGGCACATAATTCATTTTGTCACACTCCTTTACTGTAAGTATAACCTAAAATTATTTTGCGCTGTCGATAACAACGTGAGCAGCTTTGCGGCGCAGGATGTTAGCCAGCAGCAGGCCCATGGTGCCGTTGCCTTTGATGATTTTCTTAACTTCTTCAGGAGAAGCGCCGTGTTGTGCGGAAATAGCAGCGATTTCTGCATCAACATCAGCCATGTCAACCTGAATGTCTTCAGCTTTAGCGATAGCGTCCAGAACCAGATCGGTCTTAACGTTTTCTTCAGCAACCGGGCGTTGGTTTTCACGGATTTTAGCCATGTCCAGACCGGTGTATTGCATGTACATATCCAGGCTCATTTTACGGCTTTCCAGGCTCATTTTCATTTCTTCAACCATTTGGCTGATTTTGTCTTCGATCATGATTTCCGGAACGCTGAATTTAGCGTTAGCTACAGCCAAGTCAATCAGTTCATGCTCGTATTCAGCTTTAGCGTTAGCTTCAGCAGCTTTTTGCATACGCTCTTTGTAGTTAGCACGCAGCTCTTCTACAGTTTTGAAGTCGGTCTTGGAAGCAACATATTCGTCGTTCAGTTCCGGCAGCTCTTTGCGTTTTACGTCTTGGATGTTTACTTTGAAGATAGCTTCTTTGCCAGCCAGGTCTTTAACAAAGTAATCTTCCGGGAAGGTTACTTCTACGTCAGTGGAATCGCCTTTGGACAGGCCAACCAGCTGATCTTCGAAGCCGGGGATGAAGGAGTTGGAGCCAACTTCCAGAGGATAGCCTTTGCCTTCACCGCCGCTGAACGGTTCGCCGTCAACAGTACCTGCAAAGTCGATGATAGCGAAGTCGCCTTTTTCAATTACAGCGCCTTCTTCAGCAACTACCATTTTAGCGTCGCGGCCCATCATGTCTTTAATTTGAGCGTCAACTTGCTCGTCGGTTACTTCAACTTCTTTTTTCTCTACATGCAGACCTTTGTATTCGCCCAGTTCCGGTTCCGGTTTCAGGGTTACTTTAATGGTCAGTTCCATATCTTTGCCTTCTTCGAAGGTAGATTCTTCAACTTTAGGATCGGATACAGGAATCAGTTTTTCCTGATCCAGAGCTTCGCTGTATGCTTTGTTAGCAACAATTTCAAAAGCTTCTTGTTTTACAGCTTCTTTGCCATAGTGCATTTCAATGATAGCACGCGGAGCTTTGCCTTTACGGAAGCCAGGGATATTTGCCTGGTCAGCAATTTTTTGTACAGCCTTTTTATAGCCTGCGTTTACCTCAGCAGCCGGAGCGGTAATTTTTAAAGTTGCCTCATTTTCTACTCTTTCAACAGTAACGTTCATTAATAAAATCCTCCCTTAAATTTATGTGGGTAAAAAATAATATAATCGGATTAAACTGTCAGCCTTCCTTAGCGAAAATGTGCTGACACAAATCGCTCATAATATCATAT
>UMEK01046924.1_pt1 | contig 15920 bp, 10 predicted proteins | sample 1964721 | NCBI WGS metagenome assembly UMEK01 (sample SAMEA4836017, study PRJEB28245) | human gut metagenome | biome: gut microbiome; material: fecal sample | place: Denmark | collected 2008 | reverse complement strand
GCTGGCGGGAGCCACGACGGTGAGTATCGTTGTCATCAAGGCGCGCCACTGGTTTCATGTGCCCCATCAGTGTATCACCATCCCGAGTGTCATCCCGATGATTCCGGGTGTGCTGATGTATCGCGCCCTCTTCGCTTTCATCGAGATGCACGGTGTCGTCGGTGAAGTCACGGTGGGCATGAACAATGCCATCAAAGCCTCGCTGGCTATCATCTGCATCGCCCTCGGCGTGGCTGTGCCCAATCTCTTTTTCCGCCGTTTCATCGAGGATACACGCAAGCGGAAGTTGCTCGCCATGCTCGTGGAACGGAAAAAGCGTAACGGAGAGTTTGTCACGCCCCATGCCGTGGGAGTGAGACAGGGGGCACACAGAAGGACAAGAAAGGAAAAAAATCATGCCCGCGATACGCACGAATAGAAACTCTTGTAGTATCTTTGCAAACGGATTTAGACCGATAAGAATGGAAATCAGACAATTGAAATACTTCCTCCAGGTGGCCGAAACGCTCAATTTCTCCAAGGCGTCGCGGAAGCTCTACGTCACGCAGAGTACCCTATCGCAGCAGATTTCCCATCTGGAGCAGGAGATAGGAATGCCGCTCTTTGAGCGCAATTCCCACGAGGTGTATCTCACGGAGGCGGGAAAAGAACTGTTGCCCTACGCCCAAAAGACGGTCAATGCGGCCGGGGCTTGTGCGGACCACATGAACGACCTGCGCGAGATGCTGGCTGGAGAACTCAACATCGGAGTGACATTCTCCTTTAGCAACATTATGGCCGAGACGCTCATCGCGTTTATCCACGCCTATCCCCACGTCAGGCTCAACATCGTCTATCGTTCCATGCAGGAACTGATGGACGGACTGAAGAAGCGTGAACTGGACCTTGTGCTGGCCTTCAAGCCGCTGAAACGGGACAAGGTGATAGACAGCAGAGCGATCTTCAGCAATCGTCTGGCAGCCATCGTCAATGATCACCATCCGCTGGCAAGGCAGCAGAGCGTTACCCTCGCTGACCTTGAACGCTATGATCTCATTCTGCCCTACAAGGGCTTGCAGGCGCGCAACGCATTTGAGCATCTGCTGGAGGGGCGTGACAACAACTTCAAAATCATGGTGGAGGTCAACAATGTCAATATCATCTTTGACTTGCTGAGCCGCAGTTCGCTTGTCTCCATCTTATCGGAATCCACCACGCTCACCCAGCCAGGTATGAAGGCTATCCCTATCGATGCGGAGGGCAACGAGATGGACGGATGTGTACACTTGCTGCGCGACTCCTATATGAAGTCGTCGGCCCAGGAGTTTATCCGCATGCTCAGTCAATCGACAGCCCTGCTGGCCAACCTTGCCTTCAAAGATATACTGAGGTAGGCTACCGCAGAAGATGGAGATGCTGTCCATAGCTTCTGCCTTCACGGTCGCCAGCCATTCCTCACACAAGCTTTTTTGTGTTTGATTAGTGTTTTGCAGCATCCCGATGGGGATGCAAAAAGCCACATTCCAACGGGTTTCTCCCTTGCGAATGTGGCTTTGTCTATCGTATAAAGTCTCCACTACCCTGCTATGTGCAACGGTGTGTGGCCTCTTTGCGGACGTTGAAGCGCTTGGTCTTAAAATGTAGCGTGGCGCAGCGGCGTGGTGTATTGATACGGAAGCCATGCCAACGAGGGGACGTCGCGCAGGAAGAGGAGGGAGGCGTGCTTGCCACGCTCCACACTGCCATACTCCGCGGACAGGCCCATGGCGGCAGCGGAGTTGAGGGTGATGGCGTTGAAAGCCTCTTCGGGGGTGAGACGCATCTTCGTGCAGGCCAGGGACCAGACAAACTTCATGTCGCCCGACGGCGTGGAGCCTGGGTTGTAGTCGGAGGCGAGAGCGATGGGCAGGCCAGCGTCGATGAAACCACGGGCCGGGGCAAACCGCATATTAAGGAAGAAGGACGTACCCGGCAGACCAGTGGGCATGGTGACGGCACCACGGAACTGCTCTATTCCTTCCTCGGGGAGTGCCTCCAAGTGGTCGGCAGAGAGTGCACCATGAGCGATGGCAACACGGGATCCACCCGAGAAGGCCAGCTCGTCGGCATGAATCTTACCCTTCATGCCATATTTCTCGCCAGCCTCGAGGATGCGGTCGGTCTCCTCTGGGGTGAAGAAACCCTCGTCGCAGAACACGTCCACAAAGTCGGCCAGTCCCTCGGCAGCCACACGGGGCATCATCTCGTTGATGACGAGATCGACATATTCTGACTGGCGTCCCTTGTAGGCTCGGCCGACGGCATGGGCACCGAGGAAGGTGGTCACGATGCGGAGTGGCGAATGGGCCTTTACGCGCTGGGCGACACGTAGGATCTTCAGTTCGTCCTCGGTCGTCAGTCCGTAGCCAGACTTGATTTCCACACAGCCCGTGCCTTTCTGCCAGATCTCCTCGGCACGGCGCATGGTCTGCTCGAAGAGGTCCTCCTCGCTCGTCTCGTGGAGACGGTCGGCAGAATTGAGGATGCCACCGCCGCGGGCGGCAATCTCGGCATAGGACAATCCCTGGAGTTTGTCCTCAAACTCCTGCTCACGGCTGCCTGCCCAGACCAGGTGGGTGTGGCTGTCGCAGAAGCGCGGCATGACGAAGGCGCCCTTGGTATCGATGACCTTGGCGTCCTGCATCAGCTCCGCAGGCACGCTGCCCGTGCCGAAATCCAAGATTTTGTCGTCCTCGACGGCGAGCCATGCGTCTGTCATCGTCTCTACGCGGGCCATCTCCTGTCCAGCCTTGCGCAGCTCTCCGTGGGTGATGCCACAGAGTTGGGCGATGTTGGTGTATATCGTTCTCATTGTCTTCGTATAATATAAATAATGATGATACCAATAAAAAAAGTGCGGGGGAGAGCAAGCGCGCCCGTCATGGACACCCTTGCCGTCCCCCGCACGGATCTTACTTTTTTATCGTTTTAGTTTCCCTATCGATCATGAGGCCGCGCCTAACGATCGATGGGGATAAAACGTTTAGAATTGATTCTTGGCGATGAATTCGATGCTCTTGGCGATGAGCGGGTACATCACGCGGTCAATCTCGATGAACGGGACGATCTTGCGGTACTCTGCGTGCAACTTCTCTACCGCGGGCGAGGACTTCAGCGGACGGCGGAAGTCGAGGGCCTGTGCGGCGTTGAAGAGCTCCAAGGCAAGGACGCGCTCCGTGTTCTCGGCCACACGATAGAGTTTCGTGGCGGCGTTGGCACCCATGGAGACGTGGTCCTCCTGACCCTGGCAGGTGGGGATGCTATCGGCAGAGTTGGGCATGCAGAGCATCTTGCTCTGGCTGACGATCGAGGCGGCAGCATACTGGGTGATCATGAATCCGCTGTTCACACCCGGCTTGGCAACGAGCATGGAGGGAAGACCGCGCTGCTCGTCACCCAGCTTGTAGATACGGCGCTCGGAGATGCTGCCCAGCTCGTTGAGGGCGATGGCCAGGAAGTCCATCGGAAGGGCGATGGGCTCGCCGTGGAAGTTGCCGGCAGAGATGATCATATCCTCCTCGGGCACCACCGTGGGGTTGTCGGTAGCGGAGTTCATCTCGGTCGTGCAGACCTCCTCCACATAATGGAGCGTATCCTTGAACGCACCATGCACCTGCGGGATGCAGCGGAAGGAGTAGGGATCCTGCACATGGGTCTTGTGCTGTTTGATCAGCTCAGAACCCTGGAGCAACTCGTAGATATGGTCTGCCGTCTCCATCTGGCCGCGATGGGGGCGCACGGCGTGGACAGGATGCAGGAACGGCTCGATTCTGCCGTCGAAGGCATCGAGAGACATCGTGGCGATGAGGTCGGCCCACTTCGACAGATCCTGTGCCTTCAGGACGCTCCAGGCGAAGAAGGCGAGCATATTCTGCGTACCGTTGAGGAGGGCGAGACCCTCCTTGGAGGCGAGGTGGATGGGCTTCCATCCCATCTTCTCGTTGAGCTCCTCACCCGTGATGATCTTGCCCTCATACTCTACATGGCCGAGGCCGACGAGCGGCAGACAGAGGTGAGCCAGCGGCACGAGGTCGCCAGAGGCGCCCACGCTACCCTGCTGATAGACAACGGGGCACACGCCGTGGTTGAAGAACTCGATGAGACGCTCCACGGTGTCGAGCTTGATGCCGCTGTAGCCGTAGGAGAGCGACTGGATCTTGAAGAAGATCATCAGACGGACCACATCCGTCGGCACGCGGTCGCCCTCGCCACAGGCGTGGCTCATCATGAGGTTGATCTGCAACTGGGACAGCTTGTCCTCGTCGATGCTCACCTTGCAGAGGGAGCCGAAACCTGTCGTCACACCGTAGATGGGTGCCTCGGCGGTGGCAATCTTTTTGTCCAAATACTCACGGCAGCGGATGATGCGTGCCTTGGCGTCGTCGGAGAGACGCAGCTCATAGCCCTCGCGGATGATGGCGCGGACGGTATCGAGCGTCAGATGTTCTGCGCTGATATAATGGATTTTACGTTCCATTGCTTCTTTTCTTTCTTAAAGTGTTGTCAGGCCCGTGAAGGCCCGATGGATTGATATTTTGATTTTATCGTTGCTTGAAAACATATCGCGCAACAGGTTGACTGGGAGCCTGTTGCGGCCCCCAGACAATATGTTAGAACGCAGCGTCGATGATGTTGTCGTCGACGAGGTTCGGCATGGTCATACGGAAGTCGGGCGTGCGGTCCATCTCACGCTGGATGGCATCCATGGAACCCTTGTTGCGGGCCCATGCACGGCGGGAGATACCGTTGTTGACATCCCAGAAGAGCATCTCGCGGATGTTGCGGCTGCTCTCCTCGGAGCCATCGACTACCATACCGAAGCCACCGTTGATGACCTCGCCCCAGCCTACACCACCGCCGTTGTGGATGCTCACCCACGTGGCGCCACGGAAGGAGTCGCCGATGACGTTCTGTACGGCCATGTCGGCGCAGAACTGAGAACCATCATAGATATTGGAGGTCTCGCGGAAGGGAGAGTCGGTACCGGAGACGTCGTGGTGGTCACGACCCAGGACGACGGGAGCCTTGAGGCGGCCATCCTTGACGGCCTCGTTGAAGGCCAGCGCGATGCGGGTACGGCCCTCACAGTCGGCATAGAGGATGCGGGCCTGTGAACCGACGACGAGGTGGTTGGGACCTGCCTCGCGGATCCAGTGGATGTTGTCGTCGAGCTGATGCTGGATGTCGGGGGTGGCATGGCTGCGCTCGTCCATCATAATCTCCTCGGCAATCTTGTCGGTCAGTGCCAGGTCGGCGGGATCGCAAGAGGTGCAGACCCAGCGGAACGGACCGAAGCCGTAGTCGAAGAACATCGGACCCATGATATCCTGGACGTAGGACGGATAGCGGAAGCCGTGACCGTCGGCAGCCATGATGTCGGCACCGGCGCGTGAGCTCTGCAGGAGGAAGGCGTTGCCATAGTCGAAGAAGTACATGCCACGGGCGGTCAGCTTGTTGATGGCAGCCACCTGGCGGCGCAGAGACTCCTCGACACGAGCCTTGAACTCCTTCGGATCCTCGGCCATCATGCGCTTGCTCTCCTCCAGGGTGAGACCCACGGGATAGTAGCCACCGGCCCACGGATTGTGGAGAGAGGTCTGGTCGGAACCGAGATTGACCTCGATATCCTCCTCAGCCAAGCGCTCCCAGAGATCGACGACATTGCCGACGTAGGCCATTGACTTCACCGTCTTTGTGCTCACAGCCTCGCGGATGGCGGGAATCAACTCGTCGAGCGAGGTGTGGAGCTCATCGACCCAACCCTGCTCGTGACGCTTCTCGGCAGCGAGCGGATTGATGTCGGCTACAACGCTGACCACCTTGGCGATGTTGCCAGCCTTGGGCTGAGCACCGCTCATGCCACCGAGGCCAGAGGAGACGAAGAGGGGGATGGGGTTCTTGGCACCACGGGCGGGATCGTGCATCACACGACGGGCGGCATTGAGGACCGTGATCGTCGTGCCGTGGACGATGCCCTGCGGGCCGATATACATATAGGAACCAGCCGTCATCTGTCCGTACTGGCTCACGCCGAGGGCGTTCATGCGCTCCCAGTCGTCGGGCTTGGAGTAGTTGGGGATGACCATACCGTTGGTGACGACCACTCTCGGTGCGCGCTTGTGTGACGGGAAGAGGCCGAAGGGATGGCCAGAGTACATCACGAGGGTCTGCTCGTCGGTCATCTCGGAGAGGTACTTCATCGTCAGACGATACTGTGCCCAGTTCTGGAAGATGGCGCCATTGCCTCCATAGATGATCAACTCGTGCGGGTGTTGTGCCACGCGCGGGTCGAGGTTGTTCTGGATCATCAGCATGATGGCTGCAGCCTGCTCCGAACGATGGGGATAGTCGGAGATGTTGCGGGCCTTCATCTCATAGGTGGGACGGTAGCGGTACATATAGATACGACCGTACTGGCGCAGCTCCTCGGCGAACTCGGGGGCGAGCTGTGCGTGAAGCTCCTTCGGGAAATAGCGGAGCGCGTTGCGCAGAGCGAGCTTCTTCTCCTCCGGGGTGAGGATATCCTTACGCTTGGGCGCATGGTTGATGGTGGTGTCGTAGGGCTGCAATGCCGGCAGCTCAGCGGGAATGCCGGCACGGATGTCGGCCTGAAATTCTGCTAAGGTCATTATTTTGTTACTTTTTGTTCAATGGTGAAAGCCCTTTGGCGTCTTTCGGCCAAAGGGCTTCGGTATGGTGTCTTATCCCTCGATCTTCGTATCGACGATGGCGAGGATCTCCTTCTCCTGCTGCTGTGCGTTCTCGGCCATCTCCTTGGCCTCGGCCAAGATGGCGTCGGCAGTGGCACGGTCCTTGAGAGAAGCAGCGTTGATGCGGACGTTGAGCCATGCGCCGAGCACTGCCGAGCGGGCGGCGAGTGCGCCTACTCCTGCGTCGCTGACAGAGGCGGGGTTGCCCTCCTGTGCCATGGCGCGGCAGATGTCGAAGGCAGCATAGGCAGTCTTCATCGTCTCCAGAGGCACCTTCGTGGCATAGAGCGTGGCGTCCTGGATGGCCTGGCTGCGGGCAGCCTTCTCCTCCTCGGTGCCCTTGGGCAGGCCGAAGGCATCCATGATGCGGTTGAAGGCCTCGGTGTCCTCATCGACGAGGTGCAGGGCGCGGCGGACGATATCCTGACCACGGTCTGCCCACTGAGAGAACTCCTCCCAACGCTCGTCCCATCCACGCTTGTGGGCGGAGAGGTTGGCCACCATCGTGCCCAGGGCAGCTCCGAGCGCACCCATGTAGGCGGCGATCGTGCCACCACCCGGTGCTGGACTCTCGCGGGAAGTCTCGTTGGCAAACTCGCTCACCGTGAGATCGACGAGCTTCGCCGTCTTGTCCTCATCCTCCAGGAGATACTCGATGACCTTCTCTCTCGGGTTGAAGGGCTTGAGGTCATCCAGACCCATGGAGTGGATGGCGATCTTGATGATGTCCTCCTCGGGGATGCCGGTGGAACGCTGCTGCTTGTGCAGGAAATACTCACCAGCCTCGATGAGCACGCGCTTCGGAATGAGACCGACAATCTCCGTACCCGTCACGCGGACGCCACGCTCGGCGGCGGCACGGCAAACCTCGTCGAAGGCCTTGTGGAGCGGGGTGACATTGATGTTGGTCATGTTCATCGAGACCTGTGCGATGCCATACTCGTCGATGAACCATCCGATGGCCTTTGTGGCTTTCAGCGTGCCCGGCTGCATGATGGGTGATCCATTCTCGTAGCGGAGGATCTTGCCCGTGAGGCTACCACCCTCGCGCATGGGGCGTCCCTTCTCGCGCACGTCGAACGCGATGGCGTTGGCGCGGCGGGTGGAGGTGGTGTTGAGGTTATAGTTGACGGCAATCAAGAAGTCGCGTGCGCCGACAGCGGTGCAGCCCGTGCGTGCCACCTTCTCGTCAAAGGGACGGTTGCCCAGATCGGGACCATCCTCCGTACCGAGACGCTCGGCGAGCTTCTCATACTCACCACGGCGGCAGACGGCGAGGTTCTTGCGCTCCTCGGTCTGTGCGGCGGCCTCGTAGAGGTAGCAAGGAATCTCCAACTCGTTGGCGAAACGCTCACCCAACTTGCGGGCCAACTCGGCACACTCCTCCAGCGTGATGCCGGCTACAGGTACGAGCGGGCACACGTCGGTGGCACCGAAGCGGGGGTGTGCGCCATGGTGCTGGCGCATATCGATGAGCTGGCCAGCCTTCTTGACTGCACGGAAAGCAGCCTCGCAGACGTCCTCGGGCGAGCCGACAAACGTCACCACGGTGCGGTTGGTGGCCTCACCCGGATCGACATCGAGGAGCTTGACGCCCTTGACAGACTCGACCTCGCGGGTAATCTGGTTAATCACGTCCATGTTGCGGCCCTCGGAAAAGTTGGGGACACACTCTACAATTCTTACATCTTTCATGTTCGTCTTGTTTCAGGAGATTGTTTAAAATATGCGACAAAATTACAGTTTTCTTCCGAAACGACCAAATAAATGAGGGAGAAATGTTGGGGACAAGGCAGCAGGGTGCCGTGACGGGGCTGCAAAGGGACTAAAATGGCGATGGAAATGATGGAAAATGGGAGGAAGATTGCGACGGAAAAGACGGGACAAAAGGATGGAGTCGCTGACGAAAGGATGCGCCCGCCAACGGCCTGTGAGGGCTGATGGCGGGCGCAGCTATGGGAAATCATGCCAGGTCGCCGTTTGGGCGAACCGTAGCTGACTATCAGAAGGTGACGTTCATACCGAGGTTCAGACTGGCATTGGAACTGAGGGGGATAAACTCCTTGCTCGTCTTGCCGAGGATGTGGTCCATGCCGATGAAGAAGTTGAAACCCTTCGGATGGGCGTTGATGACCCATCCCATGCTGGCCGTGAAGCTATTGACCGAGAAGCTCATGCCGCCATCGAGCCATGACAGCGGGGCTACGTTGGCACTCAGGCGTGCGTCGGTCCAGCTATACTTGCCATTGATGCGGGTGGAACTGAGGAAGCCGAACTTCAGCTGGCGATAGGCCGGGAGCGTGTATTCGCATCCGAAATTCATCGTCGCACCGATACCCGTGCTGCGACTACCCTTGTCGCCATCGCTGGAGAGGTTGGCAAAGTCGGCAATCTGGTCGGCATAGCGGTCGCCCTGCGACTCCAAGCTGTTGTCCTTCGGGTTGCCCATGGCGTCCTCTTTCTTGACAGCCACGTCGTGGAAGCCGTTGAACTCGAAACTTGTCTGGCGATTGACGGCCTGCATGTTGTTGCTCCATCCGATGAAGCCAAGGTCGAGCAGCGCGGCGCTCACCGTCCAGTCGTCGTCGATCTTGTAGGTAGCACCGAAGTCGAAGGCCATACCAAAGCCACCCAGGCCAGCACCATCGACATCCACGTCGTTCACGCGACGGTAGGTGCCCTGTCCATCGACCTTGTACTCTTTCTGCTCCTCTTTATAAGTAAAGCCCTTCATCGACACATTGGCCATCGCTTGTCCCGTCATGGTCCATTTGTCCGGACCGCTGAGGTCGGCACGCAGGTCTTTGATCTCGGCATCGGCACGGGCCACACCGAAAAGCAACTTCATCTTGGCACCGACACGCAGGCGGTCGTCGATCTGGCGCGAGTGGCCCAAAGCGAGTTGCACAAACGACTGGGCATGGGCGTGGATGTCGCCGATGTCATAGCTTTGGTTGCCCGTGTTCTTGGCAAAAGCAAAGAGCTCGTAGGGCAGCGACAGACCTACGTTGGTGCGGGCATCGAGCGAGATGGTGTTGTAGCCGCCCCAGGCCTTGAAGCCCGCAGAGAGCAGCGTGATATCCACGTCGGCATTGATGCGATTGTTGCCCGAGGCAAAGCCCTTCAGTGCCTCGTCGTCAGCGATATAAGGATTCATGAAGGTGGTCTTCTTCTTGTCGCTGTCGATGCCGTAGCGCGGGTTGTCGAAGAGTACGTCGCCGAGGCCGAAATTGCCCTGCGTGCGCACCTGAATGTTGCCGAGAGCGGGTATCGAGACGTAGTTCTGGTCGTTGCCATACGCCGGGTTGAGGTTGTGGCGGAAGGTATATCCGTCGATGAAGTAGCCCGTGTTGAGTCCCTGGGCCATCGCGCCGCAGGACAGTGTGGCCAGTGCGGCGACCATCATATATTTCTTGCTTCTATTCATGATGTTGTGTTGGGTCTAAAAGTGGTTATCAGTCCTTGTTTACGATGATCTTGCCGACAAGTCGCACCTTGATGTCGCGCGCCTTCAGCGTGTGGTTGTAGGCGTTGATGGTCTGGCCTACGATACTCTTGGCACCCTCCTCGCCCGAGGCTGCCTCGATGCGGAATGTGAGTCCATCAACGAGAGCCACGCTGCCCGGCTCGCCCTCGGTCAGTCGTATCTTGAGCGGTGTGACGACAGGGGTTTTGCCGTCCTCGGAGGCGTTGATGACGTTGGACACCTCTACCTTGATGCGGTTCTCGGGAATCGGCTTGCCATGGACGTCGATGGCGGTGGCTGATACGGTCAGGTAGGCGGGAATCTTGTTCTCCACGTTGGCCGTCAGTTCGATGGCGCTGCCCGCCATGAGGTCGATGTCCTCCAGGTCGTCAGTCCATCCGTCGATGGTGTCGTTATAGACGATGCGTGCGCCCTCGTCGAAGGCCAGCGGTGCCATGATGGAATAAGCAGGCTGGATGGTGTAGCTCTTGCCAAGTTCCATCGTGCCCTCGCGGGAGGCATCGGCACGGGCCTCGGCGGCAAAGCGTACCGTCTTCGGAATGCGACGCATGATGTCGGAGAGCTGGGGAACGGCCACCACCTGGTCGTAGGCGGAGGCATCCACACCCTCAGCATACTTGCAGATGCAGACATGGGTGGAGCCATCCGGACGGATGTAGAACTCGGGGATGCGTACCCTGGCCATTTCCTGGCCGTTTGCATCCTCGGCATAGAGTGTGCCGGAGACAAATCCAGCCACGTCGATGTCGCTTTGGATATTGATGTCGATGAGGGGGTTGAAGAGGTTGACGGACACCTCGCCGTCGGTCAGGAAGTCGGGCACGGAGCCGATGGTGGTGCGTCCCAGGTCGCGGAGTGAGATCTCGGGATCAAACTTACCCGTGGCCTCATGCACCGTGATGGATCCCATCGACATATTGGCTGAGAGGTAGAGGTCGCCACCGCTCTGGGCATAATCGATCTCGTCGAAAGAGATACCCACATTCAGCACGCCATTGAGGTCCACTTGACCATCCTTGCCATTCTGTCCTGGCGTGAAGCGCAGCTTGTTGTCCGTCGTGGCGGGCTTCTGGAAGTCCAAGGTCTTGACCGCGGCACGGAGCTTGATGTTGGCCGTGCTGCTCACGTTGTGAAATGTCACTACACCCGTGGCCGCATCGTAGTCGGGCTGGGAGGGTGAGCACTGGCGCAGATCGAGGCGCATATAGGAGGGTACGGTGAGCGTGAGGGTCTTGAAGGTCTTCACCGCACGCTTCAAATCGGCACTGACGGCCACGCTGATCTCCACGTCGGACGACACACTGGCTTCTTTTAATTCGCGGATATCGTTGGAGGCGGCACCGGTGTAGTGGAACTCGGCCAGCTTACCCTCTGCCGTGACGGGGTTGCTCAGCTTCGTCCTGCGTGCTCCTGCACTCTGGCTCGGCAGCGTGATGTGCAAGCGGAAGTTGTTGTTGACGTTGGCCTTCTCCACCCAGATCTTGTTGATGTAGGGATGGGAGGGCGTGGCCTCGTCGCCGTCTTTGTTGAACATGTAGTCGCCATTGGCCGCTATCTTCACAAAGTCGCTGTTGTTTAGTTTCAGCACGTCGTCGAGAATGATGTTCTCCGTGCTGCTCGTTGGCAGCTCCAGGCCCTCGCCGCCCACGCCGATTGTGGAATCGACGCTGGACAAATCGTAGTCGCTGTCGGTACATCCTGTGCCCAACGCCACGATACTGAGGCCCATCAGGCACCCGATCAGTTTTGAGTTGGTGGTGAGTTTCTTCATAAAATTCGTCGTTATTGGTTCTTATTGTTTTAGTATGGTGTTTCGTGGGGGATCAAGAGGTCGAACGTGTCGTCCTTGCCGTTTAGTGGCTTCGAAACTGGCATACAGCTACAAAGTTAAGATTTTTTGTATAAGGGACAAATTTTTTCAACTCTTTTTGCGTCCCATGCCGAAAGTTTCTTCGCACGCCCCTATCGGGGTATAGGTATGAAAGGAAGTGCAAGCACCCTCCCACCCCACCACTTTCGTTGCGCAATGTTGACTTCGGGGCTACGATCATGCAAAATGCCCTGTCGTGCAGCAAGGGGGGATCCGTTGCTGCGCGACAGGACACGAACTGTAGGAATCTACGGGGTGGCTCGTTTTACTGTAGTAACTCGTAGCCCTTTTTCGTCCACTTCTTCATGTTATCGAGATCGAGGTCGTCGCCGCTGAAGTCGTAATCGCTAAATTCAAAAATTTTGTAGTCCAGAAGATGGTCTTTCAATTCTGCATCATAATACCTAAGACTAAAACTCACGTTGGCAGGACGTACGTTCGTATAGGCAATAACAAAGAGAAGGTTCTTGACATACTCTTTGCCAAACTGTGGCACGTCGAGGTAGAATGTTTGCGTAGGTAAGAAACCACCTTCTTCCGCTTCTATTCTGGCTACCAGTTCCAGCGAAGAACATTGGTCTATGACTTTCCCCTTGAGATTCAGTTTTACTCCGACAGCCTCCTCCCATTCGGAGAGTACATCGCCTGTCCCCGTGACCTGAACCCGCTCGATATTTTTGATTTCTAGCGTTTTACCAAAGCGTGTAAACTTCTCGGGGTAATAGTATTTGCCATCAAGCACAGGAGTGGCATAACAAAAAATATCACTGTATGATTTTGGGAGATAAAATTCATACTCGTAAGTAGCCTTAGGGTCGTATTTCTCGCTATCGTGGCTAATACAGGTGGCACGTTTCCCCCTGTCATCATACTGTTGATATACATATAATTCTGGAAGACCTTCGGGGGTGCTGAAGAAGGTTTCTTTTTCAGTATTTATTGTAGCGTAGTAGCAGGTAGAATCTGCATTTGACTTGTCGGGCAAGGGATAGATTTTGTCAACCTTCAGATTCGGATTCCATCGCTTGAAGAATCCAATAGGAATTTTCCATTCTCCAAGTGAAGTGTGTGCCAACGGGAATTCCCAAACCTTCAGATCTAAAGTCACGTCGGCCTCGAGGGATACCGTTGGATCAAAAGTGAGGCCTGAGTTGACAGCATAACCCAACCTATCGCCTTTATAGTCTTTTGGCATCGATGGAAAACGATCCGGTAGCTCACTGGGCCTACTGAAATCCCATCCAAATTCAATAGGGCAGCTGATGGTGGGACCTATACTTGCCTTAATCAACTCACCAGCTGTAAACGTCAGAGCCGCATTGACATTTGGACGAAGGCCCAAACCTAAAGTTGAAAGGCCTTTAGCATCTTGGGTAATAATATATGGTTCGGCCAGTTTGTCCAAGGGATCTCCCTGCTTTGGATAGCTATATGAAGAATCTGGATCGATGTGGAATCCCGTTTTGAGGATTGTTCCCTTAATTCCTGTCTCAAAGATGAATGGCTGCTCCATTTGCAAGAATCCATAAAGGTCTGCCGTACAAGCAAAATCAACTCCTACAGAACATGGAACGGGGCCAATCGTAAAATTAGCTTCTGGGAAATTGAACTGCACCCAGTAATCACTCTTATCTATTTGGCAGATTTTCTTAAAAGGATTGGTACCAGAAGCTTCTTTGTATTTCTGCTTCCAGTCCTTTGTATTCCAACTTTTATTACCCATGATAGGAAATGTTACGCCAATCTCGGCACGCTCTCCACCAAAACCAGCCTTTAACTCATATTCTATGCTGGTCGCAACATCAGCATACCCATCATCCTTGCGGATGTCAGAATGAAAGTGCCAAAATATCTCAAGTCCTGCATAGGCATCAAAGTCACCATCCAAATGGAAGTTGTACGATGCCTTCCCACCAGACGGCTCCCAATCCCACGCAGAATCCATCAACACATATTTACTAAATAGCTTGGAATAATGTCCTTTTGAAAGTTTAAATCCAAGATCGGCTATCGACCATCTCTTATCAACCGGATCATCCGCACGGAGCGGTGCATAGCGTGCCAAAGGATTGAGATAAGTACCTCGCAGTTTGTACTCATACTCGGGTTCGTCGCCTGCCACTTTCCAAAAGCCGTAGGCGTTGGATTGCTCCACTGGCACTCGAACAATGTCAAAGTCGGTTACGATATCGAGCGTTTTGTACACATCATCATAGGAGGCAGGAGACACCTCGACCGTATAGCCGTTGTCGGTAGTGCGGACAAGGTTCACTTGGTGGGCCAGTCCGTTGGGAATCGCATCGGTTTGGTCCGTGGCAAGAAACTCTCCACGCTGCGGCAGCAACTCCAGGGGGATCGACTTGTTGAAGTAGATCTCCGTCACCCGGTCAAGCGTGTCGGTCTTGTAGGTCAGGAGGTAGGGCAGATAGTCCTTGTCTATCATCCTCGTTTCTGGCCCAATTTGGTACCTCACCTCTCCCATATCGCTCACGATGCGGCGTGGCGAGGTGATGCCGTCGCCGTTCTCGGTCTCCTGAGGAGTGGTGGCGGTCTCCGGCTCGTCTATCATCAGCGTGCATCCCGTAAAGAGCGCGAGAAGCAGCAGGGGCAGCAGGCAGCGTATCTTCTTCATAGTCGTACTATTTGTCTAAAAGTTTATATCATAGAGTTTTGACAGCGTTCCGAGGGTCTTACCCGTGTCGAACTCGAAGTCTTGCGGCGCGGAGTAGAGTCGGAAGCGGCGGCGGTCATAGCACCGCAGGAGAATGCGTCCCACATGGGTGTCATGCTTCGCCCAGATGCGGAGCAGCGCATAGTCGATGTCGTGGGCCGTCTTTGGCACGGCCATTCCCACGAGCTGCCCGCCTATGAAGGCACCGACCATCATCGAGTCGGGGTTCCATTCCTCTCCTCTCACGGTGATATGGGCATAGATGACCATGTCGTGGGGATGGAGACGATTGAAGTCGGGCTGCTCCCACCGTCCTATGACCCGCACAGAGCAGGAGGCGGAGGCCATGGCGTTGGAAAGAACGGCCATGACATGGGCCGTGCCCGGACTGACACCTATGAAGCGGTCGCCAAGGACGTAGGCCGGCGGGATGGAGTCGTCGCTGGTCACACTCCAGAAGACAGAGAGGCTGTCGGGACGGGGTGGCGAGAAGTCCACGGAAAGGGTCATCGTGTCACCCACCATGACCACGGAGCTGTCGTTCTGGCAGATTATCTTGCCGTCCCACGTCGCGCGCTCCTCGCCAAACTCGAAGAAGTCGCCGCAGGAAGTGAGCGCAAGGACGGCGAGGGCACAGAGCCACGGCGCGGCGCGGTGCCTCAATAGGGAGGCCGTAAGTCGGCGGATAGGTTTCATGTCCATGATCATTGTTCTGTGGTTGACGGCGGATTGGCCGGAGCGGCCACCGTCACCCGGTTAGACACTTGTCCCTGGCGGCCATCGCGGAAGCGCACCGTCAGGTAGTATTCGGCCCACTCGCCAGGTTGCAGCAGGTCGCCCGTATAAGTATAGACGCCTTGTGGCACGTCGGTGATGAACCGGAACGTCTCCTGCCCCTTGCGGCGGCGATAGACGCAGTAGTAGTATTCCGCTCCCCCCGCGTCCTTGTCGTCCATTTCCCAGGCCAGCTTGACCTCGCCCGAAGGCACGTCATAGTCGGCGAAGAGGGTCGGCGTGAGAGGTAGCACCTTGTCGTAGTTGACACGGCCGGAGAAGGCGGGCGAGAGACCAGAGCTGATATCCCAAAGGCTGATGGTCTCGACAGCATACTCGTAGCGCGCACCCAGCGGGGCGGGCGGGGCATCGTCGATCTGCAGGGCATAG
>UMEK01045400.1_pt1 | contig 17297 bp, 20 predicted proteins | sample 1964721 | NCBI WGS metagenome assembly UMEK01 (sample SAMEA4836017, study PRJEB28245) | human gut metagenome | biome: gut microbiome; material: fecal sample | place: Denmark | collected 2008 | reverse complement strand
AGCTTGAGTAAACCCCAAGTCTATTTAGTTACTCTCAATAATAAGAATGTTATTGAATCAGTAAATCAATTTATTGATTTTGTTTCTTTATACTCAAAATCAAAAAAGATAGAATTAAGAATAAAGAAGCAAGATAATTTATTGCTTATAAAAGCAATATCACTATACAGTGCTGGTATTCCAGATAGATATCATAGGAGATCAATAGATGGCACGGAATCAGAATCACTTAATGAAGTGATTTATTTATGAAAGGAAAAATCATATGGAAAAACAAATGAAATGTAGTCATTGTGGACAGGTATTTACTACTATTCCAGATAGAAATAGCTTTGGAGAAGTATGTCTATGTAATACCTGCCTGCAACAAGTACCTAATCTCACAATCACATCAACTAAACTGAAAAGTACTCATCTTTCTACAAAGCAGCTGGATGAAGCTATTCAGGCAATTGATCAACAGTTAGATAAAGGTTATTTTTCTCAAGATATCAAAGAAGGAATTCATACTTATTTTGACAAGTATTATAGACAACGTCAAAGTATGGAAGAACAAAAAGAAATCACCTCAAAACTAGATCAAATCATAGAAAAAAATACTTCTAATGATTCGATGACGGAAGATAAGTTCACAGAATTATTGGAAGAAAGAAATAATGATTATAATTTAGATTCCATTTTAGAATGTAATGATCTCTATGAATATGATGTAGTCACTGTTCATGATTCTCAAGGTAGAACAGATACAAATAATTTAAAGAAAACATTAATCAGATATAGTGTACAGGGCTGGAGACTAAAGGCAGCTTTCGCAAATGAAATAGGCAGTAATATGGTAGGTGGTGCTATTGTAGGCGTTGGTATAGGAAGCAATAGTACAAGTGCTGAAGTTGTGTCTATTTCACTTAAGGAAGCATATTATGAATATCGTTATGTTGTTATTGATGAATAAGATAACCTGAGATAATTTTATTTTAAACTGACCATACTTTTATTTAATATTTTTTATAATTTTTATCAGTATTATGGAGTACTTTAATGTTGTATGCTATCATATTTATGAAGTTAAAGTTTACTTAATGAAAGGAGGAGATTCCATTGGTTACATTAACTAGTAATACAAACATAATGAATCTAATAATTAAAAATAAAAAAAGAAAGGAAATCTTATAGGTTATTATTATGAAATATTGTCTTCACTGACTATGATTATAGGAGTGAGCCTCTCTACTATCACAAGTGTAAATGCGTACAATTATAATAAAAACGCATTCGAAAACACTGATGAATTAAAAATTATCTACAATCAGATAGCGAAGAAAGAAAAATCAATTAATGCATGTTCTCTTGATGGTCAAGCTGTTTATACATGGGGATACCCTACTACAAAAGGCAGAATACTAGTCACAGGAGACGCTTATAAAAATCTGATTCCAACTGGTCATGCAGCTATAGTCTATTCACAAAATAGAGTTGTTGAAGCTTTATCCAATGGAGTTGTAACTGGTAAAAATGATTGGAATAAAAGCAAAAATACATGCTGGGGACTTTATGTGACAGACGTAACAGAAAATCAAGCAAAAAACGTCGCAGATTGGTGTTATTCACAAAGAGGCAAACCATATAACATTAAGTATTATGATGTAAATACAAGATCAAAATTTTACTGTTCTCAACTCATATGGGCTGGATTTAAAGATAAATACAATGTAGATTTAAACACTAGTCAATATGGCGCAGCAGTGCATCCTCTTGAACTTGTCTCAAGTGATAAGACAATGATTCTTTATAAGAAGTGATTACAATGAAAAAAACAATTTTAATAATTACCACAGTCTTACTATTCACAGGATGCTCATTCTCACAATCACAAAGCAATATCCATTATACATTTGGTGTGATTGAAACTTCTTCTGCAAGAAAATATACTGTTATTAAATATTATAATGATGATGGTAAAAAAGTTGCTTCTACAAAATTGGATGAGGCTCAAGTAGGCACATCATTCAACACCACAAGCTATCATGATGGTTATGCTTATATTAATAATATCGGTCTTCAAGGACATAAGAATCCTCAAAATATTATTCAGATAAAAGGAAATTCTACTGAAGTGAATAAGCTTCATTTACCTGGAACAGCCATTGACGCAGTCAGTGCAGATGATCACTATTATTATGGCGTATCTAATCTTAATGATTATGGTTATCTAACTCAGATGAATTTTAAAGAGAAAAAAGTAAATGAAATAAAAGAAAAATCTCGTTTCTCTTATATGGTTGTTCCAAGTCATTCTAAAGTATATAATTTTGTAGATATTGAAAATGATATTGCATGTGATATCTATGATCAAAATTTAAAACGACTTAAAAGTATTAGTCTTACCCAATATGGAGATAATATTTGTAAGTACTATACAGATAAAGATACATTATATTTTTCATTTAATAACCAAAACAAATATATTGGTCAATTAAACATGAATACAGATGAATTAAAAATCATTGATATGCCTTATAGCTATGCTGATAATATTTATGTAAATGATGGAAAAATCTATGTTTCTTTCTATAATCTTGTTTCAAATGAAGGCAATAAGATTTGTGTTTTTGATCAAGATACGCATCAATTAGAAAAAACATATACCTTGAAGCATCATCTTGATATGATTGATTTTAATGGTTCTCATGCTTATATTCTATCTCGTAATGAGCATGATAAATACAGTGTTAATATCTACGATTATAAGAGTGACTTTAAACAAGTAAAAAGAATAAGTCTGCCAAAGAAAAAAACTTATAATTATCTTATTTATTATTCAACCCTTTTTATCAATCCTAGTCTTAAATAATCCACGTTGACAAACTAAATGGGCTCCGCGTCAATAGCGGAGCCTGTCTATCTAATACTTTTTTTATAACTAGAAGGGAGACTTCTATGTGGTATATATCTTTTATGGGTAATAAAAAAAATCAAGAATTCAAAAATGACGTTTTACCCAAAAATTCAAAAAAAATAACAAATAATTCTTTTTGGATCAATGGGAAATTTTTTTCTTTTATTCTAATAGCAACTATAATTTCATTTACATTTTATAATTTTTTTACCCACCCAATTAAAAACCATTCTATAATAGAACTAATATTATGCATTATAATAGGTATTATATTTTTGATTCCTATATTTTTAGTACACGAAATATTGCATGCAATTTGGTTTCCAAAAAAAGCAAAAAAAGAGTTATGGTATGAAATTAATAGAAATTCACTATTTTTATTTTCTTTTCAAATATATTCGAATTGCCCATTAAAAAGAAATAGATTTTTATTAATGCTTCTATTTCCAAATATCATATTAGCATTAATACCATTATTTCTTTGGTATTGTGGTATCGTATTTTTTTCACCATTTATATCAAGAATTATAGGTAGTCTTTTGACGATATTATTTACTTGCGGAGCATCTGATTATTCATTATTTTTTGATACTATTTTATGCACAAAAAAAGAAGATAATATAATAATTTTTAAAAATGAATTTTATTCAAGTTAATTATTCGCAAGGAACAGCACCGCCAATCGCATAAAGTGCACCACCTATATCACCAACTGCACCACTAGTCTAAAAATCAGAATATACACAACTGAACCACCTCATGGGTGGTCTTTTTGTACTATCATGATATTGGTGAATATTACGGAGTGGCAAGGCCACTCCATACGGTAAAATAAGTCCATCCATTACGCTAGAAAAGCCCAGTGAATCCGTTAAACAAGTCCACCATATTTAATATGAAGATTTACACCTCTTGGTTGTAAAATGGATTTGATAAGTAATAAATACTTATCAAATCTTGCAACTAGGAGGTGTTTTTTATGCGAGATGTTAAGAAGATTTTTGAAATGAGGTCTCAAAATTTCAGTCAGCGAAAGATAGCTGAAGCACTTAAGGTATCAAGAGATACAGTAAGAAAAGTGTCTAAAGTGGCCGATGAAAACAATATTTGTTGGTCAATGATCCAGAATCAAAATGAAATGGAAGTACAGAAACTATTATTTGGAAAGGAGACTAAACTCAATCTGATTATTAAGCAACCTGATTATCAGTATATTCATAAAGAACTGTTAAGACCAGGGACAAACATTAGATTATTATGGGAAGAATATGCAGAAGATTGCAGACACAATAACTTCCCATTCTATCAGTACAGTTACTTTTGCTAAAAGTATCGTGATTATGTAAAGAAAAATAATCTTACAATGCATATCACACATAAGCCAGGGGATAAATTAATGGTGGACTGGTTATGCAAAGATTCTCATAACCAATCCACTTCAATTCTTTCAGCTATCTTATGATCAAAGTGCATCGTAGCTTTGTTTCTCTCGATATACTGATTGAAATAATTACAGAACTGAGAATACTGCAATGGAATCTTACCTGCAGCTCTTACCTCATTGTAGTATTCCTGCCATAAAAGCATCTTGGTTACACCAGGTTTTTGTAGTTCAAGATACATCATTTCACGATCAGGCTTCGGCTGTAAATTATCACTATCATCTTCTGGCTTTGGAAACAGCTTGTCAGCGAATTCTTCACTAGTCATAGTGCTGACATCATTCCAGGATAATCTTAAAGACTTAGCAGCATTTTCTACTTTTCTGATCGTGTTTCTTGAAGTCTTTAATAGCTTTGAAATTTCGTTTCTAGACATACCTAGTGATAAATATCTTAAAATCTCTTTGTATTTTTCCTCGTATGGTTTCAAAATAAAAACTCCTTTCCTGTAAAATATTGTGTAGATTCGATGCTTATCTACACCTTAATTTTACTAGAAAAGGAGTGTGTATAATATAATTGGTCAACCTAATCGGAATGATTGGTCAAGTGTATCGGAATTAATGATCAGGCTAAATCGAAATTATTGGTCAGCTACGCCATAATAATCAGCCTACATATTTCTCTAAGAAATGAGTAATATTGCTTTGAACAAGTTTCTTCTCTTTATGATAAGATTCACCATGTGCAGCATCATTCACAATAAGTAATTTCTTTTCTGCCTGACAGGCATTATAGAGTTCTAATGCCATATAAGTAGGCACAAAGTGGTCCTGGTTACCATGTATAAATAATGTAGGTGTTTTAGACTTCTTGACTTGATTGACTGCACTGGCTTGTTTGAAGTTATACCCTACTGTCTTTTTGGATAACAATGTAGCACTTGGAAGTAATAAGAATGGTGGACATCCTTTATTCTTTAAGTAGTATTTGAATTCATCATAAGCACTTGTATAGCTGCAATCAGCGACAATAGCTTTCACATTATCAGATAATTCTTCACCACTTACCATGAGTACTGTTGCTCCACCCATGGATATACCATGTAAGACAATGCTCATAGGTTCATTATGGAAGTACTCTTCCATTTTTTTAATCCATTCTAATATATCTAAACGGTCTAACCATCCAAAACCAATATAATGTCCTTCTGACTGTCCATGTGCTCTATTATCTGGAAGAAGGATATTATAACCTAGTTCATGATAGAAACGAATATAATAGGCAAACTCACGATAATGGTAAGAATGGAATCCATGAACACAGATCACTAATTTATTAGAATTTGGATAAGGAAGGAACTGCCCTTCTAGCTTTAATCCATCATAAGAAGTGATTTCCATATCAATAAATGTTTGATGATCTAGCCATTGTTTATCATCTTCACTCATTGGATGTTTTAAACCTACTTTTTCTTTTTTACGTCTTGTACATACCTTTTCTATCGCAATGCGCCCTGCTGCAAGATAAGTGGCAGATGCCGCAGCGGCTGCGCCTATTGTACCAATAACTACATTCTTCTTTTTCACGACAAAATACCTCCTTTTATTCATTATATAAAATATTCTATGAAGAATTTATGTACAAACAATTAAGTTTGAATAAATAATTGACAGATATATGAATTTGTAAGTAGAAAAGGGTATGTTGGAAAGCGATAAATATATGTTTTTAAGAAAGTTTTTGTGTTAGAATAATACCGATATGAGGTGATTTTAATGACACAGGTTATAGGACCAGAACAGATGGATTTATTAGTAAGTGCAGTAAGAGATGGGAAGATTGTTGCATTTCCTACGGAAACTGTTTATGGCGTTGCCTGCTTATTCGATGATTTGAAGGGTCTTGATAGAATTATGGAAATCAAGAAACGTAACCCGAATAAAGCAGTGACTCTTATGTTGTCAAAAAAAGATGATGTAAAGAAGTATGGCTTAGTAGACGAGGGTACCCAGAGAGTGATTGATAAGTTTATGCCAGGTAGAATGACAATCGTATTAAAAAGACTGGATAGTGTGGATTCGAGACATGTTAGTGGAAAAGATACAATAGGTATTAGAATCCCAGACAGTTCTTTCGTTTTGTCACTCATTGATCAGACAGGGCCTTTATCAGTAACAAGTGCTAATTTATCTGGTCAAGGGAATACGACAAACGAAAAAGAAGTACTTGCACAGCTTGATGGACAGATTGATATGGTTGTCAGAGGACAGACTGCTTCGGCAACTGCATCTACAGTCGTGGATTTAAGTCAAGGTGATGTGAGAATACTAAGAGAAGGTTTAATTACCAAAGAAGAAATCGAGGAGGTTTATTATGAAAATTGCAGTCGCTTGTGATCATGGTGGATTACGTTTAAAGAATGTTCTTATTGATGAAATGAAGAAACAGGGTTATGAAGTTGTAGACTATGGTACTTATACTGAAGACTCTTGTGATTATCCTGATTATGCATCTAAGGCAGCTAAAGCTGTTGCATCAGGAGAATGTGAGAAAGGTGTCGTTGTTTGTGGAACAGGCATCGGTGTATCAATTACATGTAATAAGGTAGATGGTATCCGCTGCGCATTATGTCATGATGTATTTAGTGCAAAAGCGACAAGAGCTCATAATGATACTAACATGATTGCAATGGGACAGAGAGTTATTGGAGAAGGACTCGCTGTTGAAATTCTTAATGCATGGCTTCATACTGATTTTGAAGGTGGAAGACATGTTAAGAGAATTGAAAAAATGATGGCTTTAGAAAAGGAGTAAGTATTATGAGAGATACAGAAGTATTTGCGAGTGTTGAGCGAGAATTGAATAGACAAAGAAACAATATTGAATTAATTGCTTCCGAAAACTTTGTATCTAAAGAAATCATGGAGCTTGCGGGCTCAGTTCTAACAAATAAATATGCTGAAGGATATCCAGCTAAGAGATATTATGGTGGATGTCAGTTTGTGGATGAAGTAGAAACATTGGCACAGGAAAGACTTAAGAAGTTATTTGGCTGTGAGTATGCAAATGTTCAGCCTCATTCTGGTGCACAAGCGAATACAGCTGTTTATTTTGCTTTATTACAGCCAGGTGATAAAGTACTAGGTATGTCTTTAAATGATGGTGGGCATTTAACTCATGGACATCCATTAAACTACTCTGGTAAGACTTATGAATTCCATGCTTATGGTGTTGATAAGGAAACAGAAAGAATTGATTATGATGAATATAAGAGATTATGTGAAGAAATCAAACCTAAGTTAGTTGTTGCAGGGGCAAGTGCTTATGCAAGAACTATTGATTTCAAATTCATGGCTGAAGTAGCACATAGTGTTGGTGCTATCTTTATGGTAGATATGGCACATATCGCTGGTTTAGTTGCTGCAGGAGATCATCCATCTCCATTCCCTTATGCAGATATCGTGACTACTACAACTCATAAGACTTTAAGAGGTCCTAGAGGTGGTGTCATCATGTGTAAGGAAAAGTATGCAAAAGATATTGATAGAGCTGTTTTCCCTGGTATGCAGGGTGGACCTCTTATGCATATTATTGCTGCTAAAGCAGCTTGCTTCTATGAAGCATTACAGCCTGAATTCAAGGGATATAGTCATCAAATCATTAAGAATGCGAAAGCTTTAGAAGAATCTTTAAAGGAAGAAGGATTCCGTCTTGTAACTGGTGGTACTGATAATCACCTATTACTTATTGATGTAAAGAGCAGCTGTGGTATTACAGGTAAGAAAGCTCAGAGATTACTTGATGAAATCAATATTACAGCGAATAAGAATGCGATTCCTTTCGATACAGAAAAACCTTTCAAGGCTTCTGGAATCCGTGTTGGTACACCAGCAATGACCACAAAAGGATTCAAGGAAGATGACTTCAGAGAAGTTGGAAAGATTATTGCTTATCGTTTAAAGAATGAAGAAACTGATGAAGTAAAGAATGAATGTCTTGCGAGAGTAAAGAAGTTAACTGATAAAGTGACTATGTATGACGATATTAAATACTAGGAGGTCATAAGATGGTTAAAGTACTCAATCATGCATTAATTAAACACAAACTCTCAATTATGAGAGAAGAAAAGACATCAAACTATATTTTTAAGCAGAACCTTGATGAAATCGCAATGTTGATGGCTTATGAAGTCACAAAAGATTATCCTTTAAAAGAAAAGGAAATTGAAACACCTATTTGTAAGACAATTGGTTATGAACTAGATAGAGATATTATTCTTGTACCTATCTTACGTGCAGGTGTGGGTCTTGTAGATGGCTTTAGAAGAATCATGCCAACTGCGAAAGTAGGTCATATTGGTATGTATAGAGATGAAAAGACATTGATTCCTCATGAATATTATGCTAAATTTCCTAAGGGATTAGAGAGCGCAAAGGTTATTGTTCTTGATCCTATGCTTGCTACTGGTGGTTCAGCTGATATGGCTATCCAGAATATTAAAGATCGTGGTGCGAAGGATATTGAACTTGTCTGTCTTGTAGGTGCACCTGAAGGTGTGAAATACATTGAAGAACATCATCCAGATGTTAAGCTTACTTTAGCTGCATTAGATGAAAAACTAAATGACAAGGGATATATTGTACCAGGATTAGGAGATGCGGGAGACCGCTTGTTTGGTACTAATTAATGGGATTTGATGAATATGAAGTAAGAAGAACTTCTGTTAAAGTATTTCTTGCCGGATTGATTCTTACGGTAATACTTTCCATCATTCTTCATTCAATCAGCTACTGCTTAGGGTTTGTATTAGGTTATCTCATTGATTTATTAATTTTACAGATCAATATGAAGATGACTGATACAATACTTTCTATCCAGACTGCAGGTAAGACAATTGCGGTTATGTTATTTATGGCTAAATTGTTTATATTTGCAGTAGGTTTTGCGATAGCTGGATTCTTTCCAGAAATAGTAAATATGTATACTGTATTTCTGGGCTATCTAGTAGTAAAGATTTCTATTTATATACATGCATATGGAGAAAGGAGGCGTATGAGATAATGAAAATCACTATTCAGCCAGAACTGATATCATCATTGATTGTGACTGTGATACTTTCTATTTTCTTTGTTTATGCAGGTAAAAAAATAAGAGAAGCAGATCCAACTAAGAGACCAAAAGGTGTGGTTCTTCTTGTTGAAACCGCCATTAAGATGGTTTACGATTATATGGGCACAATCATGCCTAAGAAATATGCGAAGAACTACTATCCTTATTTCTCTATGTTATTTGCATGGCTGTTGGTTTCTAACTTATTTGGATTAACAGGTTTTGATGCGCCAACTACTAACTACTCAATCACGTTATCCTTAACATTAATTACATGGGTATTAATTCAGATTAATGCGATTAAGTATCAGGGTGTTGGCAGTTATATTAAGGGAACTTTGATTCCCCCAACAAACCTATTTGGTTTGATTTCACCATTGATTTCTATATCAATGCGTATTTTCTGTAACTTATTGAGTGGTACATTTATTATGGCCTTAGTATATCAGGCAACATCATTCTTAAGTTACAAGTTGATTCCATTCAACTTTTTAGGACCAGTGGTAGCACCACTATTACATTGTTATTTCGATGTATTCTCTGGATGTGTACAAGCACTGGTATTCGTTACACTATCTTCAATTCTGATTTCTAATGAAAATCCAGATGAAGAATAAATGAAAAAAATGTCAATAGGAGGAAATTGATTATGACAAGAGGTTTAATTGCAATCGCTGCTGGTATTGCAGTACTTGCAGGTTTAGGTACAGGTATTGGTGAAGGTTTAGTTGCCGCTCATGCAGTATCTGCAATTGGAAGAAATCCTGAGGCTGAAAGCAAGATCCGTACTACTATGATCTTAGGTATCGCCTTAACAGAAACAGTAGCCCTCTATGGTTTACTTATTTCTTTCATCTTATTATTCGTATTCAAATAAAAAATAGTTTAAGGAGGAAAAAACTATGCCAGATATAGCCGCAAAGTTATTTCCAAACCCTACCACTATGATTGTTCAGTTATGTTCCACTGCAATCATGCTTCTTCTGTTCAAGAAATATTTATGGAATTATGTATTAGAATTCTTCCAGAAGAGAGCTGATTTTATAGAAGGTAATATCAATGATGCGAAGGCTAAGAATGAAAAAGCATCTGAATATCTTCTAGAAAGTGAAAAGCAGGCTAAAGAAGCTGCAAAACAGTATAAAGAAATCATAGATCAGGCTAAGGAAGATGCCGTAAAGGCTAAGAGTAAAATCATGGATGAAGCTAACAAGCAGGCTCAAGAAAAGATTGAACAGGCTCGCCATGAAATTGAATCTGAAAAGCTTGCAGCACAGGATGAAATGAAGAAAGAAATTGTGGATGTTGCTGTTGAAGTGGCTACTAAAGTCATGGATCAGAATATGAATACTGAAGCCAATAAAGCTTTAGTAGATGATTTCGTAAAACAGGTTGTTAACTAATGGATGCAAATGTTGCAGAACGTTATGCTGAAAGCTTATATCAGTTAGCGTTAGAAGATCATGCGCTAGAAGATTATCTAGCAGACATGAAACTAGTTGATACAGTTTTAGAAAGTAATCCAGAATTTGAAAAATTCTTCTCTCATGTGCTTGTAGATGATGAAGCAAAGTGTGCATTACTTGATAAAGGTTTTGGCACTTCAGTAAATCATTATGTATTGAATTTTCTTAAACTGCTTGTAAAGAAAAGAAGAACAAGATATATTGCGCCTATTACAAAAAGCTTTATTAAGATGAGTAATAAGTATCTTGGTATCGAGGAAGGCGTTATCTTCACACCTTTCGCATTAAGCGATGAACAGGTTAAGACAATTGAAGAAGCGATTTCTCAGAAAGAAAACAAAACAATTACTTTAAGAACTGTTGAAGATAAGACACTTATTGGTGGTGTTAAGGTTCAGATTGAGAACCGTGTCTATGATGGCTCATTAAAGAACAAAGTCAGCAAGCTCAAGACTGAGCTGTTGAGAAAGTAGGTGACGCAAGTGGCATTAAGACCCGATGAAATCAGTGCTTTAATCAAAGAGCAGATTAAGCATTATGATGATGTCATGGAACAGAAAGACGTCGGAACAGTTATGACTGTTGGTGACGGTGTCAGTGTTGTTCATGGTTTAGACAATGCAATGCTAGGTGAATTGATCCTTTTCCCAGGTGATGTTTATGGTATGGTCATGAACCTAGATGAAGATAGTGTTGGTGTTACTTTATTAGGTAATGCGGACGAAATTAAAGAAGGCGACGAAGTAAGACGTACAGGTAAAATCATTGAAGTACCTGTAGGTGATGCAATGCTTGGTCGTGTCGTTAACCCTTTAGGACAGCCTATTGATGGTCAGGGTGAAATTATCACTACAAAGACTAGACCAATCGAAAGAGTAGCTCCTGGTGTTATGACAAGAAAATCAGTAGATCAGCCAGTGCAGACTGGTATCACTACTATTGATGCAATTATTCCAGTTGGTAGAGGTCAGCGTGAGTTAATCATCGGTGACAGACAGACTGGTAAAACAGCTATCGCTGTTGATACAATCATCAACCAGAAAGGTCAGGATATGTACTGTATCTATGTTGCAATTGGTCAGAAGAACTCTACAGTTGCACAGGTTGTTGAAAAATTAAAGAAGGCAGGCGCAATGGATTATACTGTTGTTGTTTCTGCATCAGCTTCTGAACTTGCTCCAGTTCAGTATATTGCTCCTTATGCAGGTTGTGCTATTGCTGAAGAATGGCTTGACCAAGGTAAGGATGTATTAATCGTTTATGATGATTTAAGTAAGCATGCCGTAGCTTATCGTACAGTGTCTCTATTATTAAAGAGACCACCAGGACGTGAAGCTTATCCAGGTGATGTATTCTACTTACATTCAAGACTATTAGAAAGATCTTGTCGTTTAAATGAAGAAAATGGCGGAGGTTCTATCACTGCCCTTCCAATCATTGAAACACAGGCAGGTGATATCTCAGCATATATCCCTACTAACGTTATTTCTATTACTGATGGTCAGATCTTCTTACAGCAGGAATTATTCAATGCTGGTTTCAGACCTGCCATTGATACAGGTTTATCTGTATCACGTGTAGGTTCTACAGCACAGATCAAGGCGATGAAGCAGGTTTCTAGAAACTTGAAGTATGAATTAGCACAGTATGAAGAAATGCAGTCATTCGCACAGTTTGGTTCTGACTTAGATGCAGCAACTAAGAATGCGATTGAACATGGTGAACGTGTACGTGAAGTATTAAAACAGGCACAGTATGCACCAAGAGATGTTATTGATCAGATTATTACTTTATTTGCACTTGAAAATGGATTCGTTAAGAATGTTAAAGTGGAAAAGGTACAGGAATACATGGATGGTTTAGTAGAGAAGTTTGCTGTTGCACATAGTGATCTTCTTGATGAAATCAGAGAAAAGAAAGTATTATCTGATGAATTAACTGCTAAGTTGAAGGAAGCTGTTAAGGCTTATACAACTCAGTTCGAAAACTTACAGAAAGCTGAGGCTTAATTATGGCTGGGCAGATGCAAGCCATCAAGCGTCGTATCAAATCAATTGAATCTACTAAGAAAATCACAAGAGCTATGGAACTTGTTGCTAGCTCTAAGCTTTCTAAGACTAGAAATCAGTTAAATGACATGAAGCCTTATTATACACAGGTAAAGGATACTTGTGCACAAATCTTATCTTCTGCAGGAAATGATATTGATTCTCCTTATTTAGTATTAAATGATAAGGGTGAAGATGTTTATATCGTTATCACTTCTACTTTAGGATTATGTGGTGGATATAACTCTAATATCTTTAAGCAGGTTGAAGCATCAGTCAATGATGCCAAGAAGATTATTGCGATTGGTAATAAAGGCTTAAATCAGTTTAAGAAACATTTTAAAGGTGAAGTAGATGGTACTTATGTAGACCTTAATACGACCCTTGATTTTAGAAGTGTAGTGAGATTAGTTGCTTCACTTCTAGAAGGCTATAAGAAAAAAGAAATTAAGTCTATTCATATTGTATATACAGAATATGTGAATGATTTAACTTTCGTACCTAGAGATGTGACTCTTCTTCCACTTAAGGCAGAAGATCTTGTCTCTGATAAAAAATTCCATAAAGATACATTGTTTGAACCAAGTCCTGAATCAGTTCTTGGAAGCTTAATTCCGATGTATTTACAGGCCGTTATCTATGGTTACTTGATTGAATCAGTGACTGCAGAAAATGCGTCTAGAAGAACATCTATGAAGAACGCAACAGACAATGCTAATGAATTAACAGATGAGTTGTTATTAAAATACAACCAGGCACGTCAGAGCGCGATTACAAGTGAAGTAAGTGAAATCGTTGCTGGTGCCAATGCACAATAAGAAGGAGGTGCCATATGTCTTTGAATGTTGGTAAGATTATCAAGGCTCAGGGTCCAGTTGTCGATGTACAGTTTGCTGCTGATAAAGATCTTCCAGATCTAAATACAGCCATCACAATTGATAACCATGGTGAAGAGTTAACTGTAGAAGTTGCTCAGCATATTGGTGATGATATTGTAAGATGTATCGCAATGGGTCCTACTGATGGTCTAACAAGAGGTATGGATGCTGTGGATACTAATGCACCTATTAGTGTTCCAGTAGGTAATAAAACACTTGGTAGAATGTTCAACGTATTAGGACATTCTATTGATGGTAAAGATGAATTGACTGAAGAAAAACATATGCCAATTCATAGATCAGCACCTACATTTGCTGATCAGAGAACAGAAACTGAAATTCTTGAAACAGGTATTAAAGTCGTAGACTTGATCTGTCCATTCATCAAGGGTGGTAAGATCGGGCTATTCGGTGGTGCCGGTGTAGGTAAGACAGTTCTTATCCAGGAATTCATCAACAACATCGCAACTGAACATAACGGTTTATCAGTATTCGCCGGTGTTGGTGAACGTTCTCGTGAAGGTAATGATTTGTACTATGAAATGAAAGAAAGTGGTGTATTAGATAAGACAACACTAGTGTTTGGTCAGATGAATGAACCACCTGGATCAAGACTTAGAGTTGCATTATCAGCACTTACTATGGCGGAATATTTCCGTGATGAACAGGGACAGGATGTCTTACTATTCATCGATAATATCTTCCGTTTCACTCAGGCTGGTTCAGAAGTATCTGCCCTACTTGGACGTGTTCCATCTCAGGCAGGTTATCAGCCAACTCTTGCAACTGAAATGGGTCAGTTACAGGAACGTATTACTTCAACTAAACAGGGTTCTATTACATCTGTACAGGCTGTATATGTACCTGCCGATGATATGACTGACCCTGCTCCAGCAACTACATTCACACATCTTGACGCAAGAGTTGTACTTGATCGTAGTATTGCAGCATTAGGTATTTACCCTGCAGTAGATCCACTAAACTCTTCTTCTAGAGGTCTTGATCCAAACGTTGTTGGTAAAGAACATTATGAAGTGGCTCATGGAGTAACTCAGATGTTACAGAAATATCAGGAATTACAAGATATTATCGCAATTCTTGGTATGGATGAATTGAGTGAAGAAGATAAACTAATCGTTGCACGTGCAAGAAGAATTAGAAACTTCTTATCACAGCCATTTACTGTTGCAGAACAGTTCACTGGTTTAGATGGTAAGTATGTACATGTAGAAGATACAGTAAAAGGATTTAAAGAAATTCTAGAAGGCAAATATGACGATTTACCAGAGCAGGCTTTCCATAATGTAGGTACTATTGAAGAAGCAGTAAAGAAAGCTGAATCTTTAAGTGAGTAAATTTCATTTACATATCGTCACTCCTAAAGGTACCTACAGGGATGTAGACGTAGATATTCTGAACATTAGAACAACTGATGGTCAGATGGGTATACTTGCTCACCATATGCCATTGGCGAGTGGTGTGGAAATCGCCGAAATGAATTATAGGATTGATAAAGACAGATATGAATTCGCTGTTGGTGGTGGATTTGTTTATGTAGATGGTGATAATACTGTTACACTTATTGTGAATGATATTGAATCACCAGAAGAAATCGACCTACGTAGAGCTGAAGAAGCAAAGGCAAGAGCTGAAGAGAGATTAAGATCAAAGAATCCAGAAGTCGATTTACAGCGTGCTGAAATTGCATTAAAGAAGGCTATTACACGTATTCAAGTCAAAAACAATTACTAGGATCCAGGGTTATTCCCTGGATTTTCTTTTGGAGAAGTTATGAAAAGTGATTATGTGAGAGTGAAAGATTATATACCTGATATATATGTGGAACTACGTTATTCAACAGAACGTAATTTTACACATACTAAAGTATATGATTTTGATGAAGCGTATTTAAGGCTAGGAACCACACTTAAACTCAAGAAGGTTCAGGAAGAGTTAAAAGAACTAGGTTATAGCTTAAAGATCTGGGATGCCTATAGACCATTTACTGCACAACAATACTTCTGGGAACTGATTCATGATGATGAGTTTGTTGCTGATCCTACAAATGGTCCTAAGACACATAATTTTGGAAATGTAGTTGATGTGACTCTTGTAAAGAGTGATGGAAGTGAAATAGATATGCCTACAGAGTTTGATGATTTTACGAGTCAAGCAAGTAGAGATTATTCATGGTTATCAGGTAATCCTCTTAAACATGTTCTATTACTAGAAGAAACAATGGAGAAGTATGGATTTATAGGATACGAGGGTGAATGGTGGCATTATACAGATGAAGATTCTTATGACTATGTAGAATTTAAGCCAAATGAAAGACACAGCTAATAATGACGCTGTGCCTTTTTAATTAGAGTATAAATAATAAGTGTAAGTAATATCCCAATACATGCTCCTGTAGAATCTATCATAACATCTCTAAAGCTTGCACTACGTCCTCCTACAAAGAACTGATGAAGTTCATCTGAACAGGCATAGAGGAAACTCACTAGTAGAGATATAAAGCATTTAAAGCGTAATGGATAAGTTTCATAAGTAAACATCAGCAACATTGTAAGAATACTTAAAACGAAATATACAAACATATGTGCACATTTACGAATAATGAATTCTATAAAGCTAAAAGCTTCTGTAGATAATGTATTCACTATATTGTGTCCAGTCAATGTTTTAGATATATGTCCTATGAGATAGATGACTGATTGGGAAGAAGAGGAACTCTTAGGACCTGTTTGATTAGAAAAACAGAATATAACCCCCATCCAGATTATGATTAATAGAGTAAGTAGTATACGTAATTTCTTCTTTTTAGTCATAATGTTTCTCTCCTCTTTCTTGAGTTTATAATATACAACATCTGTAAAGAAAAAACAAATGCTTAATAAAGAGCAGATTTTTTGCTGATTTTATATAGTATATTGATATCGAACCGATATCACGCTATAATGTAACGATTTGGCAAAAGCTAAATGGGTGGCATGGGATGAAAAGGAGACTATTATGTATAATTATTTAACAAACAAACAATTAATAAGCAGAATGCGTTCCTGTTGTGGAGACATTATGCAAGATCTATGTCATACCCTAAAGGAAAAATATGATATAGGTGCAACATTTACTCTTGTTGGTAGTGGGGCAAGAAATTTAATACTTCAAAATGCAAATGAACCCATTGACTTAGATTATAATCTTAAAATTATAAGAATTGATGATTATGAAGACTGTCCTTATATCAAGGAATGCGTTAGAAAAGCTTTTAATATTGTTCTTAGAAAGCATGGATGGAGAGATTGTGAAGATTCCAAATCCTCATTAACCACTGAAAAACGTTATTTTCCAAGAATTAGTGACACAGAATTTTCGATGGATGTTTGCATCGTTTGTGAAGATGAAGATGGAAATCTTAATCGTTTGATTCATGAAAAGACTGGCTGTATTTGGGCAGATAGATATTGTTGGAATATTGCTCCAAATTCTAGAGATATTAAATTTAAAGTCGA
>UMEK01021713.1_pt1 | contig 18997 bp, 13 predicted proteins | sample 1964721 | NCBI WGS metagenome assembly UMEK01 (sample SAMEA4836017, study PRJEB28245) | human gut metagenome | biome: gut microbiome; material: fecal sample | place: Denmark | collected 2008 | reverse complement strand
GCTCCACTTTTTTTTATTAGTCATCAATATAGTTGTCAAAGTAACCTTGAATTAAGATAATTGGAGTTCCTTTGTCTCCACTTCCTGAAGTAAGGTCACATAATGATCCTATAAGGTCTGTAAGTCTTCTTGGTGTAGTTCCTTGAGTTATCATTTGTCCTTTAAGGTCAGAATCTTTGCTTCTTATTGCATCTGCAACAGCTTTGTTAAGTTCTTCACCTTTTAATCCTGCAAGGTCGTTGTCTGCAAGATATTTTAATTTAATTTCGTTTGGTGTTCCTTCAAGACCATCAGTATATCCTGGTGATACAACAGGGTCTGCAAGTTCCCAGATTTTTCCAACAGGATCTTTAAATGCTCCGTCTCCATAAACCATAACTTCCATATGTTTTCCTGTTTTTTCTAAAAGCATTTTTTGAACTCTGTCAACAAGTTCTTTACAATTACGTGGGAATAATTTAACTGTATCTTCTGTAGCTTTATTTGAACCAAGAAGTCCATAATTTTCATTAAATCCGCTTCCGTTTATTGATGATGACATTATTTCGTCCATACCGTAAACTATTTTAGCTCCGGCATTTCTAAGTAACTTCTTAGTTCTTACACGAGTATGAATGTCACAGTTTAAAACACAGTCTGTATATTTTAAAATAGCTGTAGGATTATTAGCAAATATTACTTCAACTTCTGCTCCCTGCTCTCTAATTAATTCAGAATAGTATTCAATGTAATTTACTCCTGTAAATACGTGAATAGGATTTCCAAATTTTTCTGTAAATTCTGCTTCTGTTAAAACATCACTCCAAGGATTTACTCCTTTTTCATCAAGTAAATCATAATCTATAAAGTGGTTTCCAACTTCATCAGATGGATAACTAAACATCAAAACAATTTTCTTTGCCCCTTTTGCAATACCTTTTAGACACACAGAAAATCTGTTACGGCTTAATATTGGGAATATAACACCTATTGTGTTGTCTCCAAATTTAGCTTTCACGTCTGCTGCTATATCATCAATAGAAGCGTAGTTCCCTTGAGCTCTTGCAACTATAGATTCTGTCATTGCAACAATATCTCTGTCTCTTAAAACAATATTATCACTTTCAGCAGCAGCTAGAACTGCATCTACTACAAAATTTGCAATATCGTCACCTTGATGAATAATTGGTGCACGAAGTCCTCTTGAAATAGTTCCGACTAATCTTCCCATACTTAATTTCTCCTTTGATACTAAATTTATCTTTTAACGGTTAATTATAATATTTTTTTAAATGTTTGTCAACTTTTAATAATACTGAAATTATATTTTTTTAGTATAGATTTTTTCTTCTCTCTATTTTTAAGTATAACATTTTTATAGATAAATGTCTAATATTATATTTTTTATAAATTTTTAAATAAAAAATGCCTTGTACGAAAAAAAGATTTTTTGTAAATTTTAAAATCTATTTTTCAACAAGGCAGTTCTTATTATTTCTTATTATCCTTCAATAAGATCTAAATCAGCCATTCTTTCATAAATGTCGTCAAGTCTCTTCATTTGAGATAATCTGTTATTTTTAACAGTTTCATCTTTATCATTTATCATAACAGAGTTGAAGTAATTATTTACAATTTCCTCACCATTTAATACAGCATCAAGGTATCCTTTATAATCTTTTGTTGCAAGAAGTTCTGCAGTTGTTCCGTCAAGCTCTTCAACATAATCATATAAAGAAGTTTCTGCTGTTTCTTTAAATAATTCTTTATTAACTTCTCTTTCGCTGTGGTCTTTAACAATGTTTCCAACTCTTTTTATAATTCCAACAAGGTTTTTAAAGCTGTCTTCTTGAACTTCTTTTTCAAGAACTTCAATCATAGCTTTAGTTTCTATAACATTGTCCCAAGCTTTTGCAACAACAGCTAAGATTACATCTCTTCTATATCCCATATCTGTAAATACATTTATTACTCTTTGTTTTAAAAATTCTAATACTTCTTTTTCAAGAAGAGCTTTGTCTTTTTGTAAAACTCCAGCTTCATCAAGAATTTCTATACTTTTTTCTACAAGCTCTTTTAAAGATACATTAAGTTTAGAATTAATTATAACATTTACAATTCCAAGAGCAGCTCTTCTAAGTGCAAATGGGTCTTTTGAACCTGTAACTGTTACACCAACTCCAAGACAACCTGCAAGAGTATCCATTCTGTCACAGATTCCTGCAACGATTCCCTCTTTAGTTTCTGGAAGTTTATCTCCTTTAAATCTTGGGAAATAATGTTCCTGTATTCCTCTTGAAACAGTTTCTTTTTCTCCAGATTTAAGAGCATAGTCCGCTCCCATAAGTCCTTGAAGTTCTGTAAATTCTTTTTCATTTATCATATTTGATACAAGGTCTGCTTTACAAAGTTTTATTGTTCTGAATATATCTTCTTTTTCAGCAGTGTATCCAAGTTTATCTGTTAAGAAATCTGCAAGTTTTGTAACTCTTGCCATTTTATCAGCAATAGTTCCTAAATCTTTTTGGAATACAACTGTTGCCAGTTTAGGCACATTTGCTTCTAAAGGATTTTTTAAGTCTTCTTGATAGAAAAATCTTGCGTCTGCAAGTCTTGCTGATAAAACTTTTTCATTTCCAGCTTTTACTTTATCAGAATATTCGATTCCGTTTCTTACCACAACAAATTTTGGAAGAAGTTTTCCATTTTTGTCAAGGATTGGGAAATATCTTTGGTGAACTTCCATTGATATAATTAAAACTTCCTGTGGAACTTCCAAGAAATCTGAATTAAATGTTCCAACTATCGGGAATGGATATTCTACTAAGTTTGTAACTTCGTTTAATAAATTTTCATGGATTAAAACTTGTTCATTTTCTTTTGTACAGTTTTTATCGATAAGGTCTCTTATCATTTGTTTTCTTTCTTCAATGTCGATTATTACATTATTTTCTCTTATTTTTGTAAAATAATCGTCAATGCTTTCAACTGTGAAAGGTTTTCCAAAGAATCTGTGTCCTTTTGAAGAAAGTCCGCTTTTTATTCCTTCAATTTCAAATTCAACAACATCGTTATCAGCCATAGCTAAGAACCATTGAATAGGTCTTGCAAATTTAAACTTTCTGTCTGCCCATTTCATTGATTTAGGAAACTCAAGTTCAAGTACAAGAGATTTTAAAATTTCAGGAAGTAAAGTTTTTGTTGCAACTCCTTCTGAGAATTTTCTTACAGCAATGTATTCACCTTTTGGAGTGTCTACTATTTCTAAATCTGTTCCTTCTACACCTTGAGATTTTGCAAATCCAAGTCCTGCTCTTGAAAGTTCTCCGTTTGCATCATAAGCAACTTTTCTTGCAGGTCCCATGTTAAGTTCGTTTAAGTCTTCCTGTTTTTCAGCAAGCCCTTCAACAAGGATAACCATTCTTCTTGGTGTTCCGAAAGTTTTTATATCTTCATATTTTATTCTTTCATTTTTTAATTTATTTTCTAAATTTTTCTTTAAATCATCTAATGCTTTTACTAGGAATCTAGCTGGATTTTCTTCCATTCCTATTTCAAAAAGTAATCTCAATTTATTCATCTCCTTTTATTTTTCTAATTCTTATGAAACTATTTTATCATTATTTTTTTAATAAAGGATAACCTAAATTTTTTCTATTTTCTACATATATTTCAGCACATCTTTTTGCTAGGTCTCTAACTCTTAAAATATATGCCATTCTTTCTGTTGTAGAAATAGCACCTCTTGAATCCAAAACATTAAATGTATGAGAACATTTTAATACAAAGTCGTAAGCTGGAAGTACAAGCCCTTGTTCAAGAATGCTTTTTGCTTCTTTTTCATACTCATCAAACCATTTGAAATATAAATCTAAATCAGCAAGTTCAAAAGAATATTTTGAGTTTTCATATTCATATTGGTATCTCATATCACCATATTTTACATTTTCTGTCCAATCTAAATCATAAACATTTGATTTATTTTGAATATAAAGAGCTATTCTTTCAAGTCCGTAAGTTATTTCAACAGGAACTATATCAAGTTCTAATCCTCCAACTTGTTGGAAATAAGTGAACTGTGTTATTTCCATTCCGTCAAGCCAGACTTCCCAACCAAGTCCCCATGCTCCAAGAGTAGGTGATTCCCAGTCGTCCTCAACAAAACGGATATCATGTTCTTCTGGTATAATTCCTAATAATCTTAAACTTTCTAAGTAAAGTTCCTGAATATTATCAGGTGATGGTTTCATTATTACTTGAAACTGATGATGCTGATACACTCTGTTAGGATTTTCCCCGTATCTTCCATCTTTTGGTCTTCTTGATGGTTCTACATAGGCTGTTTTCCATGGTTCTGGTCCTAAAGACATTAAAAATGTGTTAGGGTTAAATGTTCCTGCACCTGTTTCCACGTCGTAAGGATTTCCTAATACACATCCTTTAGATCCCCAGTACTGTTGAAGAGTAAATATCATCTCTTGAAATGTCATTTCTTTTCCTCCTAATCTTTCCTTCTTTTTAACAGTAAATCAAGGAGTAAAAGAATTACTCCCAAATTTATATATACATCTGCTATATTAAATACAAAACTCCAAATTCCTCTGAAATCAATCATATCTACTACATAACCTCTTAAAAGTCTGTCTATCATATTTCCTATTGCTCCAGAGATTATAAATACATAAGCCATTCTTTCAAAAAGATTGGATTTTTTAACATTTTTTAAAAAATAAATAATAATTCCCAATATTGCTGCTATGGTAGCTATGCTGATTACATCAACTTTTCCCTGAAATATTCCAAAAGCTATTCCTCTGTTCTGCACATATGTTATATGGAAAAAATTATTTATAACAGGGATTGTATCCCCAAACATCATATGTCTGTCAACCAAAACTTTTACAGCTTGGTCGACAATTATAAGCACTGCTATTCCCACACAGTAAAAAATCATGCCTTTTTCTCCCAACTAAATAATATCTTTTCTAATTTTATAATAATATTTCTTTTTTCGCAAATATTTTTATTCTTCGCTTTCTTCCTCATCTTTTATATTTTCTTTAAACATATTTAAAGTAATCTTTATTGTCGTTCCTTCACTTTCCTGAGAGTTAAATTTAATTACACCGCGGCAGTCTTTTATTACTCTCATTGCAAGAGGAATTCCAAGTCCCGGAGCATCATCTTTATAAGTTACGAAAGGCTCTTGAATTGTTTTAAGTCTCTCTTCACTCATTCCCACTCCGTTATCCTTAATATCAATTTTTATTTTATTTGCATGTTTATCTCTTATAACAATAACATTTATTTTTCTCGGAAGATTTTTTCCAGACATTACAGCATCATAAGCATTTTTTAAAAGTTCGATAAATGCTTTTTTAAGACGTTTGTTATCTCCGAAAACATCCCCTGTATAACTTATAAAAGATGAAATTATAATATCTTTATCTCTTCCTTCTGTTACAAGAAATTCTTTAAATTCTTCTATAACTTCAGCCATGAGATGTTCTATATTAACTCTTTCAAGTTTATTTTTATTCTGGCTTGAATATTCTATAAGAGTTTTATTGCTCTTTCTCAATTTTCGTATCTGACTTTCAAGCTCTTGTATTGTTTCAGAAATATTTTCATTTTCTTGATTTTTTGTTTTTTCTAAAATATCAAGAAGTTTGTCAAGAGCTGCCTGTCTTGTATTTAAAAATCTTTCAGAAATTTTGCTTATTGTTGTGTTTCTTTCAACTTCTATTCTGTCTTCTTCGTTTATTTTACTCTTAAGTTTAACTGAAATATTCATAAGAAGAAGTCTTAAAAGCTCAATATCTTCCTCTGTTATTTCTTTATTTTTTGTAAAATAATCACAGATAATTACACCAGAATAATAATCAACATTAAAAATTGGAAATACTAAGAAATTTTTAAGCCCCAGACTTTTAAATAAATCATTTCCCAAATCATATTTATATCCTTTATCATTGTAATAAATTATATCTCTGTTTTTTAATGCTCTGCTTAATATATTATCTTCTGAAAAAGGAATTTTTATAAGAGGAACAACATCTTTTAATTCTTTTATCTGGAAATCGAATCCGCTTTTTCTCTCTTTTAAAATATCATTTTTTATCTCTGCTATGTGAGAATTTATCTGAGTACATTCACCCATAAGAACATCTCTTTCACGGCTGTATCTAAAAAACATACATCTGCTGAAACCAAGCCCCATTTCAGAAGTAAAGGCTGACATTATTTTTCTTACAGTTGCCGTTACATCATCTTCTATCTGAATTCCGATAAGAAGCTGTTCTATGGTTGTAATTTTATTTAAATTTTCTTTCAGCTGTTTATTCTGCTGTCTTAGTTTTCTTTGGTTTTCCTCAAGTTTTCCCAGCATTTTTTTTATGGAAACTGCAAGAGTTTTTATCTCTCCGCTTCCTTCAAGTTTCAGATGAATATCATAGTCTCCAAGGCTTATTCTCTCTGCTGCTTCAGTAAGTTCTTTCAGAGGAAGCAGAAGTTTTCTAAACCATCTTCCGAATGTTGTTGTACATATTCCTATAAGCATAAGAACAATCACACTTATAAATATACCAACTATAAGTTTTGTTCTGAAAAGTTCTTTTCTTGATACAGCAACTCCAAAATTTCCTACATAATCATTTTTATAATCTCTTAAAGAAAGAATTGCTACATAATATGCTTCCCTTTGGATATCAAATTTTCTGTAAAAATATTTATTTTGGTCTTTTTTCAAAGTATTTAAACTTTCAAAAGAAATAAAATTATTACCGTCTTCAATAGAAAAATCTCCGTTTACATATTCATTTCCAACAACAGAAAATATTTTATCATTATTTCCAAGTTCTATAAAACTTTTTACATATTGAAGAAAATTTAAATCCAATGGAACTGCTGCGACAATATATTCTTTTTCAGGTTTATTATTTGGATAAGGAATTATTACTTTAGAAAATATCTTTCCTTTTATATCAACTAAATAATTTCCCTCTTCAATCCCTCTTGAAATTCCGGAAAATTTAAAACATTCTCTGGAATCAAGAACATCTTCATCTCCGGCTTTACCAACTATCTTTCCGCTGTCATCAATAATTGCAAGACCTATCCTGTAATAAGTTTGAAAATCTCTTCTTAAGAGCTCACTTTTTAAAAGCTGAACTGCTATATCATAATTTTTTATTCCAAATGCCCCGTTCATTGCATCTTTTCTTGAAACTTCATACAAATCTTCTCTTATTTTTGAAAGATAGTTTGTTTTTGCTTTGTCAAGAAGAGAAACTTTTTCCTTTGCTGTAGCAGCAAGTCTGGCTTCCATATCTTCAAAAGTTATGAAAGTTGTCATAAAAGCAACTGTAATAGCAGTTATTATTATTGCAATGTTATTATAAAAAATTGTTTTTACAAGAAGAGAATCACGGTTTATTCTCATATTACATTCCTTTCTTAGTTAAGCCCACTCTTTCCCTTTTTAAATCCACATCTTTTATTTTTACTTTTATTATCTGTCCCACAGAAAGAACTTTGCTCGGGTCGTCAATATATTTATCTGAAATTTCAGAAATATGTAAAAGAGCATCATTTTTAAGACCAATATCCACAAATGCTCCAAATTTTACAACGTTTCTTACTGTCCCTTCAAGTTCCATTCCCTCTTTAAGATTATCAATTTTTAAAATATCAGATTTTAAAAGAGGCTTTTCAAGTTCATCTCTCGGGTCACGTCTGTCTCTTATAAGAGCTTCATAAACATCTTTTACTGTTTCTTTTCCATAACCTTTTTCATCAGCAAATTTATTAAAATTAAATTTCTTTAATTTTTCTCTGCTTTCAGAAAGATTATTTCTGTATTCTTCCATTGAAATTCCAACTGACGAAAGAATTTCTTCACCAATATTATATGATTCAGGGTGGATTATTGTATTGTCAAAAATATTTTCTCCGTCTTCAATGATTAAAAATCCTGCCATCTGCTCATATGCTTTTGCTCCGACACCCTTTACTTTTAAAAGCTGTTTTCTGTTTTTAAAGTTTCCATTTTCACGTCTGTATTCAACAATACTTTTTGCAGTATTTTTCTTTACACCTGAAACATGCTCAAGTAATGCCCATGAAGCAGTGTTTACATTTATTCCTACACTGTTTACTACAGAAGCTATAACTTCATCTAAAGAACTATCTAATTGTTTTTGGTCAACGTCGTGCTGATACATCCCAACACCTATTGATTTAGGATCGATTTTTACAAGTTCTCCAAGAGGATCTTGAATCCTTCTTCCTATTGAAATTGCTCCTCTTACTGTTACGTCTAAATCTGGAAATTCTTCATTAGCAAGTTTTGAAGCGGAATAAACAGAAGCTCCAGCTTCGTTTACAATTATATATTTTACATCTTTACCACATTCTTTAAGAGTTTTTGCCACAAAACTTTCTGTTTCTCTTGACGCAGTTCCGTTTCCTATTGCAATGATATCAATATCATAATCTTTTATATATTTTAAAATTTTATTTTTAGCTGTTTCAAGCTGTTTTGGTGTATTCATCTCTTCAACAAGGAAAAATACATCATTGGTTACATAAAATCCATTTTTGTTAACTACTGCAACTTTACACCCTGTTCTGTATCCTGGGTCAAGCCCTAAAACATTTTTTTCTTTTAAAGGCGGCTGTAATAAAAGATTTTTTAAATTTTCTTTAAATACAGCTATGGCTTCTGTCTCACTTTTTTCAGTTAAAATATTTCTTACTTCTCTTTCGATTGATGGGAAAATTAATCTTTCAAAAGCATCTGATGTTATTGTTTTTAAAAATTCTAAAACAGATTTGTTTGAAAATTCTCCTAAAAGAATATTATCCATTTTCTCTCTTATATTATCTTCAACTTTTAAAGAAACAGAAAGTATATCCTCTTTTTCTCCTCTGTTCACTGCAAGAACTCTGTGAGATGGAATAGTTTTTATAGGCTCTGAATATTCATAATAATCTGCATAAACTTTCTTTACATCAAGTTCTTCTGCTTTTTTAGTGTTTTTAGAAACTACTATCCCATTTTTTAAAAGCATTTCTCTTAATTTTTCTCTGTATTCTGCTTTTTCAGAAATTCCTTGAGCGATTATAAGTTTTGCTCCCTCAACTGCTTCTTCAATAGTCGGAACTTCCTCTGTTATAAATTCTTCAGCTTTTTTCAATAAATCTTCTTCTGATTTCATAAGATAAATATATTGTGCTAAAGGCTCTAGTCCTTTTTCTATTGCAATATCTGCTTTTGTTTTTCTTCTTTTTTTGTAAGGAAGATAAAGGTCTTCAACTTCTTGAAGTTTTTCAGCTTTTATTATTGCTTCTCTTAATTCTTCAGTAAGTTTTCCTTGTTCGTCTATAAGAGAAATAACTTCCTCTTTTCTTTTTTCAAGATTTCTTAAATATGTTATAGATTTTAAAATATCTCCAATCTGATTTTCATCAAGATTTCCTGTGACTTCTTTTCTGTATCTTGAAATAAAAGGAACTGTCGCCCCTTCATCTAAAAGTTTTACTGTATTTTCAACCTGAGTTAATTTTAAATTTAACTCCTTTGCTACGGCTTCAAAAAGATTATTCATTAATTCCTCCAATTTTGTTTTCACATTAATTAAACCATTATATTATATCATAAATTGAGCATAATTTCTAAGAAGTTGTTACAAATATATAAAAATAAAATTTTATTTCTAAATTAAAAAATATAACAATTTTTTTAATTCAAAAAGACAGCTCGAAAGCTGTCTTTTAAAATTTTATTTTTATTTTACTTTTACACCTAGTTTAACTTTTTCTCCGTTTACGTTAAATTCTTGTGCAAATCCTTCAGTTGTTCCAAATACAAATTCATCTGTTAATGTATCGTTTTTGATAACAGCTGCATTTCTTTCAATGATTTCTTTTAATTTGTCGTTTCCTTCTTCGTAAAGAACAATATGGTCTGTTACGTTGAAATCTGCTTCTTTTCTCATTGATTGGATTTTACTTATAATTTCTCTTACAAATCCTTCTTCAATTAATTCTGGAGTAAGTTTTGTATCAAGAACTACAACTATTCCTCTGTCTTCTAAAGGCATATATCCTTCAGTTTGTCCGCTTTCAATTAGAAGATCTTCTACAGCTAAGTTTGCAACTTCTCCGTCAGAAAGAGTAAGTGATAACACTCCTGTTTCATCAAGTTGTTTTTTAGCTTTGCTTCCATCTATTTCAGCAAGAAGAGTTCTGATTTCATTTACTTTCTTACCATATCTTTGACCTAAAGTTTTAAGCTGAGGTTTGAATGTATAAGAAGTAAATTGTGATGTATCTTCAACAAAGTGAATTTCTTTAATATTTAATTCTTCTTTGATGATATTTTGATATAATTCTCCAACTTCGTGTCCGGCTTTTACATAAATGTTTGCAACCGGCTGTCTGTTTTTAATGTTTGCAGCATTTCTTGCAGCTCTTCCAAGTGTAACAACTTGTAAAACTTCGTCCATATCTGCTTCTAAATCTCTATCGATTGCTGTTTCATCAACAACAGGGAAATCACAAAGGTGAATACTTTCAGGAGCATTTTTATCAACGCTTCTTACCAGGTTTTGATAAATTTCTTCTGTCATAAATGGAATCATTGGAGCAGCTGTCTTAGCTATTGTAATAAGAGCTGTATATAATGTCATGTATGCAGTGATTTTATCTTCTGTCATATCAGTTACCCAGAAACGTTCTCTGCTTCTTCTTACATACCAGTTACTTAATTCATCAACAAAGTCTTGAAGTAATCTTGCTGCTTCAAGAAGTTTGTAATCAGAAAGATTTTCGTCTACACCTTTAACAACTGTATTTAGTTTTGACATAAGCCATTTATCCATAACAGTCATTTTTTCTTTATCTAGTGTATATTTTGTTGGATCGAACTGATCTATTTCAGCATAAAGAACATAGAATGCATAAGTGTTCCATAGTGTTGACATGAATTTTCTTTGTCCTTCAAGAACTGCTTTTCCATGGAATCTGTTAGGAAGCCAAGGAGCTGAGTTTATATAGAAGTACCAACGGATTGCATCTGCTCCGTAAGTTGCTAATGCATCAAATGGATCTACTGCATTTCCTTTAGATTTAGACATTTTTTGTCCGTTTTCGTCTTGAACGTGTCCAAGAACTATAACGTTTTTATATGGTGCTTCATTAAAAATTAATGTAGAAACTGCAAGAAGTGAGTAGAACCAACCTCTTGTCTGGTCAACTGCTTCTGAAATGAAGTCAGCTGGGAATTGTTTCTTGAATAAATCTTCATTTTCAAATGGATAGTGGTGCTGGGCAAAAGGCATTGAACCTGAGTCAAACCAACAGTCTATAACTTCTTTAACTCTTGTCATTTGTTTTCCGCAGTGAGGACAAGTTATAGTTACTGCATCAATATATGGACGGTGAAGTTCAATATTTTCTGGACAGTTTGGTGACATTTCTTTAAGTTCAGCAATGCTTCCTATTGCATGTCTGTGTCCGCATTCACATTCCCATACGTTAAGTGGTGTTCCCCAATATCTGTCACGGCTGATTCCCCAGTCTTGAACATTTTCAAGCCAGTCTCCAAAACGTCCTTTACCTATTGATTTTGGAATCCAATTGATTTTGTTATTATTTTTGATTAGGTCTTCTTTAACAGCTGTCATTTTGATGAACCAAGATTCTCTTGCATAATAGATAAGAGGAGTGTCACATCTCCAGCAGTGTGGATAGCTGTGTTCATAGTTTGGTGCATCAAATAGAAGTCCTTTTTTATCTAAGTCGATTAGGATTTGTTTATCTGCTTTTTTACAGAAAACTCCTGCCCAGTCAGTTTCTTTTGTCATTTCCCCTTTAGCATCAACTAATTGTACAAAAGGCAGGTCATAAATTCTTCCAACGTTTGCGTCATCTTCCCCGAATGCAGGAGCAATATGAACAACACCAGTACCGTCTGTAAGAGTAACATAAGTGTCACAAGTTACATACCAGCATTTTTTATCAGGATTTACAAATCTAAATAATGGTTCATATTCTTTATATTCTAAATCTTTTCCTGTAAATCTTTCAAGAATTTCAAAATTTTCTTTTAATACAGTTTCTACAAGAGCTTCTGCCATGTAGTAAGTGTAATCTCCGTGTTTAACTTTTACATAAGTTTCTTTAGGATTTACACAAAGTGCAACGTTTGATGGAAGTGTCCATGGAGTAGTTGTCCATGCTAGAATATAAGCATCTTCATCTTTAACTTTAAATCTTACGATTGCAGATTTTTCTTTAACATCTTTATATCCTTGAGCAACTTCGTGGCTTGATAAAGGTGTTCCGCATCTTGGGCAGTAAGGAACAATTTTAAATCCTTTGTAAAGTAATCCTTTTTCCCAGATTTTCTTTAAAGCCCACCATTCAGATTCTATAAAGTTGTTATCATAAGTAACATATGGGTTTTCCATGTCAGCCCAGAAACCAACAGTTTTAGAGAAGTCTTCCCACATTCCTTTATATTTCCAAACGCTTTTTTTACATTCTTCAATGAATGGCTGTAATCCATAAGTTTCTATCTGTTCTTTTCCGTTAATTCCTAGAAGTTTTTCAACTTCAAGTTCAACAGGAAGTCCATGAGTATCCCAACCTGCTTTTCTTGGAACATCATACCCTTTCATTGTTCTGTATCTTGGAACCATATCTTTTATAACACGGGTAAGAACGTGTCCAATATGGGGCTTACCGTTTGCTGTAGGCGGTCCGTCATAGAAAGTGTAAGTTTTGTCTCCTTTTCTTAATTCAAGACTTTTTTCAAAAATTTTATTTTCTTCCCAGAATTTTTCGATTTCTTTTTCTCTCTCTACGAAATTTAGACTGGTAGATACTTTTTTGTACATAAAAACCTCCTCATAAAAGTTTATATCATTTATATTTTTTTATTAACAGATAAATAAAAAAGGCAACCATGCAGGTTGCCTTAATCTTTACAAAATAATTTATATTCAGGAAGAATAATTATTTACAACGCCACATAATAACATCTATAATATTGTCGTTTAACGTATTATTGATGATATTATTATTATAGTGTTCGTGAAATTCATTTTTATCTCCCCTTGTTCTTGTGCTAAATACAATATACCATATATCACATATAAAAGTAAATATATAAATTATTTTAATCTAATAGTTTTTTAATTTCTATTATTTTCTTTTAGATTCTTCGAATTTAGCCCAAACTCCAGCTTTAGTTAAAAGAGATTTAACTGTTCTTGTTGGTTGTGCTCCGTTTTGTAAGAAAGTTAAGATTTCTTCTTCTTTTAAAGTTACTTTAGAATCTTCTAATGGATAGTAGTTTCCTAAGTATGCTACTGCATTTCCTTCTCTTTTAGTAGTAGATTCCATTGCTGCAATTCTGTATACTGGGTTTTTTTTGCTTCCTAATCTTGTTAATCTTAATTTTAACATTAAAAATCACTCCTTTTATATTCTTTTTTAATTTTATTTTAAATTTATTTTTTAAACTTTATTTATTTTTTAGAAAGGAAATCTTCCTTTCCCTCTTCCGTTTCTCATATTAGGCATTCCACCGCCCATATTTTTCATAGCTCCAAGATTTGGCATCTTTCCTGAGCTGAACATTTTCATCATATTTTTCATCATTTCAAACTGTTTTAAAAGTCTGTTGACATCAGAAACATCTGTTCCGCTTCCTTTGGCAATTCTCATTTTTCTGCTTGCCTTAAGAATTTCAGGTTTTGCTCTTTCTTCTCTTGTCATTGATTGAATTATTGCTCTTACTTTTTTCATTTCTTTTTCAGCAAGAGATAAATCTCCCAAGTCATTTCCAACTCCCGGAAGCATTTTTAATATGCTTGCAAGAGGCCCCATCTTTTTAACCATATGAAGCATCTTTAAGAAATCTTCCAAGTTAAATTTCTGAGTTCTTATTTTTTCTTCCAATGATTTTGCATCATCTTCATTGATGTTTTCCTGAGCCTTTTCAACCAGAGAAACAACGTCTCCCATTCCTAAAATTCTTGAAGCAAGTCTTTCAGGGTGGAAAAGTTCAAGGTCTTCAATTTTTTCTCCCACACCAACAAATTTAATCGGCTTTCCTACGACAGATTTTATTGAAAGAGCAGCTCCCCCTCTTGTATCTCCGTCAAATTTTGTAAGAACCACACCATCTATACTTAATTTATCATTGAAATTCTTTGCTAAGTTTACTGCATCCTGTCCTATCATAGCATCAACTACAAGAAGTATTTCTTGAGGTCTCACTGTTTTTTTAATCTGACTAAGTTCTTCCATAAGAGCTTCATCAACATGAAGTCTACCTGCAGTATCTATTATCATATATGTATAATCGTTTGCTTTTGCCTGTCCCCATGCTTTTCTTGCTATATCCACAGGATCTTTATTTTCTTCATCAGCATAAACTGGAACATTTATCTGTTCACCTAAAACCTGCAACTGTTTTATAGCTGCCGGTCTGTATACGTCTGCTGCAACAAGGTAAGGTCTTTCGCCATCTTTTTTTAATTTATTTGCAAATTTTGCAGCAAAAGTTGTTTTACCTGCCCCTTGAAGTCCTGCAAGCATAAGAACTGTAGGATTTTTAACTCCCTTTGTAAGTTTTGAATTTGTTCCTCCAAGAAGCTCTACAAGTTCATCATTTACTATTTTAATAAACTGCTGTCCAGGATTTATTCCTCTTATAACTTCAGTTCCAATAGCTTTTTCCTGAATTTTATTTATAAAATCTTTTACAACTTTATAGTTTACGTCAGCTTCTAAAAGTGACATTTTAACTTCTCTTAAAGCATCTTTTATATTGCTTTCGCTAAGTTTTCCATGCCCTCTTACTTTTTTAAAAATGTCCTGAAATCTATTTCCTAAATTTTCTAACATCTCTTTCTCCTGTGCTTTTACTAGCTCATTTTCTCAATAATTTTATCTAAATTTTCTTTTGTAAAATTCTTTCTCAAATTCACAAGTTCGTTGTAAAGTTTTCTGTCTTTCTTATAGAAATTAAGTTTATCTTCATAATCTCTTAAAATTTTGCTTCCTCTTCTTATATTGTCGTAAACAGCCTGTCTGCTTACCTCATTCATCTCTGCAATTTCTGTAAGGGATAAATCTTCCTCAAAATAATCAATAAGATATTTTTTTTGTTTCTCTGTTAAAAGAGGTTTGTAATAATCTAAAAGAATTCCTATTTCAATCATTTCATTTAATTCCATAATATCACCAAAATATTATAATAATTTTATAAAACTTTGTCAAGTATTTTTTCTTTACATAAAAAATATTTTTTTATTTTTTATAACTTCTAAGTTCTCTGGATACACTGTAAATAATTTCCCCTGTAATTCCCCAGATAACATCTCCTCCATAAAGATAAAAGAGCATTCTTCTAGGCTTTCCGCTCCAAGATTTTGTATATTTTTCAGGAAGCCCCCATTTTTTTGCAGGAAATTCTATTTTTTCTCCTTTTTCATTTACATAAAAAGGCTCGTTTTCAACTGTGACATATTCTATCTCTGGATCATTTTCAAAAAAATAATCAAGAGGGACAAGAATAATTCTTTCAACTTCATCTTCATTTACATTAAGCTCTTCAAGAGAAAAATTTTTTACATACCCTACGTATGCTTCTACTATTACCCCTGTAGGAATTATAAGAGTTCCGTATTTTTTTACATTTTCAATTCTTTCTTTTTTTAGCCCAATCTCTTCAAAAGTTTCTCTCACTGCTGTTTCTAAAAAACTTAAATCATCTTTATCTCTTCTCCCGCCGGGAAAAGAAACTTCTCCCCCCTGTCTTATATCTTTCGCTCTTTTTTCAAAAAGCACATAAATTTTTTCATTGATTTCACAGAATAAAACCATCACAGCTGAATTCATAGAGGCTTCTCTGCCGATTATTTTACTGTGATTTCTTTCTTTAAAAAAATTATCTATCATATTTTTTGTAATCATAAATTTTCACCATCTTAAAAGACTTTTTATAATATTTTACCATTTAAAAAATTATTTTGCACAAAAAATAAAAAACAGGCCATTACATTTTTATAAATATACAACAGCCTTATTTTAATTTTTTACTATTTTTTTATTTCTTCTGTTTTATTTTCTTCAGCAGGTTTTACTTCTTCTGCTGTTTCTTCTTTATTTTCTGATTCAGGGAAATATTTTTTAAGTTCATCGTTCAGTTTATATTTTTCAACAAGAGAATTCATATATTTTACTTTTTCTTCCTCTCTTCTTTGGAAAAGCATCTGATCTTTAAGCTGAGGAAGAACAGCTGTTATATCTGCATCTTTTAATTTATCAATATTGTTTTGATATACTTGAAGAACTTCCATATCATCAACATTTGCTGTTTCCATAGCTTTTTTATTTAAGAAATATTCAAGCTCTATATTTTCTTTTATCTCTTCAAGTTCTTTTTTCTCTTCTTCAGAGTATTTAACATTTTCCATTTCTTTTAACACAGCTTTTTTCACAAGGATTTGTGCTGCTGCATTTGAATTATTTTCACTGTCTTTCACTTCTTGTTCTGTAAGTGATATTTTCACTTCTTTAGGAGCCTGTTTTTGTTCTGCCCCGCAGCCGCTTAATAAAAATACAAAAGCTCCTAATATAATTAAATTTTTTTTCATACTTTATCCTCCAAAATAAATTTTTCCCGCTTTACCTTAAGATATGCTCCCTGTTTTATATCATATTTTAATATTTTATTTTCAACAATGCAATAAAAAAAATAGGAGCTGTTATAAACTAAATTACAACAGCCCTTTTTATTTTCTAAATTTCTTTCGTCGATGCAGGAGATGAACGACTGTTAAGAAGTTCAACGACTAGCAGAGCCGACGAATTAAAAATTTCATTTATTAAATTTTTAATTTGCTCATTAACTTTTAACCATACAAAGAAAATGAACAATATCATTTTAGATTTCTCTTATATGAATGTTTTGGCTTCTGTCCGGCCCTACAGACACAACAGAAATCTGACATCCTACAATTTCTTCTATTCTCTTTAAATATTTTTTACAATTTTCAGGAAGTTCTTCATAAGTTTTAACTTGAGTTATATCTTCATCCCATCCTGGAAGCTCTTCATACACAGGTTTTGCTTTTGAAAGAATTTCTGTATCAGCTGGCATTGACTCATAAATTTTTCCATCAATCTCGTAAGCTGTACATATTTTTAAAGTTCCAAGCCCGCTAAGAACATCTATTTTTGTAATAACTATATCAGTAAGCCCGTTTATCATTGCAGCATATCTTCCAACCACAAGGTCAAGCCAGCCGCATCTTCTTGGTCTTCCTGTTACAGCACCATATTCTCCGCCGATTTTTCTTACTTTTTCTCCAAACTCTCCAAGAAGTTCTGTAACAAATGGTCCTTCACCAACTCTTGTTGTATATGCTTTCATAACTCCAATACCTTTATCAATTTTTCTTGGAGATACTCCTGCACCTGTTGTAACTCCACCTGTTGTTGGAGAAGAAGATGTAACATACGGATAAGTTCCATAGTTTATATCAAGCATAAGTGCCTGAGCACCTTCAAAAAGAACAAGCTTATTTTCATCAAGAGCTTTATTTACAATAGGAATTGTATCAACTATTCTGTGTCTTATTTTATCTGCATATTCTGTATAATCTGCTAATATTTTTTCATAACTTAACGGCTCTGCACCATAAATTTTTGTTATAATTTCATTTTTCTGTTCAAGATTATATTTTAATTTTCTTGCAAATTTTTCCATATCAAGAAGATCTACCATTCTTATTCCGTCTCTTGAAATTTTATCAGCATAACAAGGTCCTATTCCTCTTTTTGTTGTTCCGATTTTTTTATCCCCTGCATTTGCTTCTTTTAATTCATCAAGTTTTACATGATAAGGCATTATAAGATGAGCTCTGTCACTTATTATAACGTGATCTGTTTTTGCTCCTCTTGTTTCAAGTGATGCAAGTTCATCTAAAAGAACTTTTGGATCAACAACAACTCCCGGTCCGATTATACAGCACCCTCCGTGAAGCACTCCTGAAGGAAGAAGTTTTAAAATAAATTTCTCTCCATTTACAACTACAGTATGACCTGCATTATTTCCCCCCTGAAATCTTACCACATAGTCAGCTCTGTCTGCCAACACATCAATTATTTTCCCTTTTCCTTCATCTCCCCATTGTGTCCCTACAACTACATATCCTGCCATATTTATATCCTCCTAAAAAAATTTAATTACCTTATCATATACAGAAAAATTATTTTATTTTTTCAATCTCTATATAATTAATATTTTTTTGGAATTTATTAAGAAACAACTGTTCAAACTCTGTAAGAACATTATCTTCTGCCTTTTCACTGTTGTGAAGATCAGAAGTGTGATACACAAGTTTGTAGTTCTCTAAATTTCCGCTTAATTGTAGCACATCTTCATAGTATTTGTCATGGTCTGTTTTAAAAAATAATTTACCACCTATCTTTAACACCTTATCTAAACTGGAGAAAAGATTTTCTTGAATAATTCTGTTTTTTTCATTTCCCTCCCAAGGGTCTGGAAAATTAATATATAATCCAGAAATCTCACACTCTCCTAAAAATTCTGTAAGTTCTTCTCCAAATCTTCTGATAAATAAAACATTTGAAAGATTTAATTTCTTTGATTTTCTAGCTGACGAGTGAAGTCTTTTAAATCTAAGCTCAAGAGCTATATGATTTCTGTCTCTATATTTTTCACACATTCCAAGAGCAAAGTTTCCGCTCCCAGAACCGATTTCCACATATATAGGGTTGTCATTTTTAAAATATTCGTTCCATCTTCCTTTATATGAATCCATTATTTCTTTGTCATACATTATATATTCAGGAAATTCTTTTAATCTGTACATATATGGATTGTAGGCTTTTTTGGGATTTTTAAAAAAATGTTTCCAAAAGTCGTCGTTTTCATCTAATTTTATCAATTTGTTCCTCCGATAATTTAAATTTA
>UMEK01007380.1_pt1 | contig 19199 bp, 8 predicted proteins | sample 1964721 | NCBI WGS metagenome assembly UMEK01 (sample SAMEA4836017, study PRJEB28245) | human gut metagenome | biome: gut microbiome; material: fecal sample | place: Denmark | collected 2008 | reverse complement strand
ACGAGGGCACCCCATGCCTCTTCAACGAGGGCGTGCCGACAGACCTGCCGCAGCCTTCCAACAAGTTCCTGGGTGCCGAGAGCGCGGGTGCCTCTGCGCTTTCCGTGTCCAACGATTCCATCATCAGCGGCTATTGGGTTGACGCTATGGCCACCCGTCCCGCACTCCTGTGGGCACCCAACCGCGACGGTGAGACCTTCTCGGCTTATCCGTTCTCGCGCGGCTATTTCGCTTCCTCTTATGAGTCAACCATGCCCTACAGCATATTCAGCTGCGACCAGACCATCATGAGCGCCAACGGAAAATACGTCGTGCTCAATGTGGAGAAGCTTCTCGACGATGGAAGCTCCGAGTTTGGCGTAGCGCGCTACAATACGGAGAACGACCTCGTCGAATACTTCATGGCCAGCCAACTTGAGGGCATGGAGGATAGTGAGCTGTACGGCTTTGCCGTTTCCGACGACGGTACCATCGTAGGCTGCTGCGGCAGTCTCTATTCCGGCCGCACGGGCTTCATCTGGAAGAAGGGCGAGACGCTTCAAACGCTCGCTGAGGCCTTCCCCGAGGTTGCGAAATTCGCCGAATACGACGCTGGCGGTATGAACTCTCCTTGCGGCATCTCTGCCGACGGTCGCTATATTGCCGGATTCGCCTTTGTTGATAGCGAGACTGTCGATGAAGATTCCGAGGAAACTGGTGGAATGACGACTTGGTTCTTCGACACGCTGTACGAGACCAACGACGTGGCCGCAGCACCGGCATCCGAGGGAGGTGGCAAGGTAGTTGCCCGTTTCTCTGCCGATGGCAAGCGTCTGAATGCTGGTTCCAAGGTGCGCGGCTTCAACATGCTGCTGATGAAGAACGGCAAGACCATGAAGACTTTCAACAAGTAGGGCGCGCAGGCTCTATGAAGCCATCATCTCGTCCGAGATAAAAGACGATCATCTCATCCGAGATAAAAGACGATCATCTCATCCGAGATATAGAAGAAGGAGTACACCGGTTTCTTTGCTGGGCGTGCTCCTTCTTTTGCTTTTCCACTCTCCGAGTGTGACAATATCTCTCCGTGCGTCTATTCGGGTGTGGCGGAGTAGGGAAGTTGTCTGGGCGGATGGCCTACCGTTTCACGAGGTGGCCGAACTGCGTGAGGTGGATGTGAAATCCCTTAATGTAACATGTAACATGTAACAATGTAACAATGGTGGCTGCATCTCCCCATGGTGAGATTTCTTATAAACCCCGCTTTCGAACCTCTAACCCCCGCTTTCTTGCTCATATTGCTTAAATCCGCAATGTCATAATACTCCAAAAGTTTCTTCATTCTATTCTCCACAAGAACTTTTAGACATAGTAAAGGTAGACAGTCTTTATTTTACAGCTACAGATGGGGGAATTACATTTGGAGGTGGTGAACCTTTACTTTATTAGGACATGGGAATCTGAGCCTATCAATCTGATACCAATTTCTAAGTATAAAAAATGTGAAAAATCACAATTTCTCGGTATTGTGCAATTTCTAAATACCCCCTACCTTTGCACCCCGATAAAAGGAATAGATATGAAAAAAAAATTAGGAATAATTAGAAAGATTAAAAAGAAACACATCTTTCTGGCCTTATTGGCCGTGATTGTTCTGGGAGGTTTGGCGAAGGCTTACTCTGCCTGGGTGGGTACTACCCGCATCGCTTTCCTCAACTATCAGGCTATTGCGCTGGGACAGATTTCGCATGCCAACGACAATGCGATGATTAAACTGAGTGAAATCACAACCGATGATTTCGATCATCTGGATGATTACGATATGATTATCGTGAATGGTATGGGTCTCCGAATCGACGAGAACCAGCGTAAGCAGTTGGAAGAGGCTTCCTACAAGGTGCCGACACTGACTCATGCTGCTACCAACCCGGCCAACAATATCGTATCAGTAGATAACTTCGATGCCGATTATCTGATGCAGTACATCGAGAACGGCGGTAAGAAGAATTATCACAGTATGCTCGCTTACATCCGTAAGTTTATCGACGGTAAGAAGTTCATGGCTCCAGAGCCGGAACGTGTAAATGAGCGACCAGACTATCTCCTGACTCATTTCGACCCGAAGGATGAAAAGGGCGATGAACTGGGCTTCAACAGCATCCGCGAGTACAATGCCTTCCTGGCAAAGAACGGATTATATAAGAAAGGTGCTCCTACCATCATGCTTACTGGTTTTATGGGTGCGGCTCCTGATATGGAAAAAGCTTTCGAGAAGAAGGGATTCATGGTGTATCGCATCAATAAGCTTCAGAGCTTTATCGCCGGTCATCATGCCGACAGTATTCAGGCGAATGCCGTAGTGAATATGGCGCATGGCAGGCTGGGCGATTACTTCGTAGAGTTTATGAAGCAGAAGAATATTCCACTATTCTCACCTCTTAATATCAACCGTTTGACCACCGAGTGGGAGAGCGACAAGCAGGGAATGAACGGCGGCTTCATGTCGCAGAGCATCGTGACTCCGGAGATTGATGGTTCCATCCGTCCATACGTGGTTTTCGGACAGCGCATCAACAAGGAGGGCTTACAGGAGGTTTACGGCATCCCTGACAGAATGGAGAGTTTCGTGGAGAGCGTGCAGGGCTATGTGAATCTGAAGAACAAGAAGAACAGCAGCAAGCGTATCGCCATCTTCTACTTCAAGGGGCCTGGTCAGAATGCACTTACCGCTTCGGGAATGGAAGTGGTTCCATCGCTCTACAATCTCCTGGTTCGCTTGAAGAATGAAGGGTACAATGTAGGCAAGTTGCCAGCCAGTCCTCAGGAACTGGCAAAGATGATCCAGGCTCAGGGTGCCGTCTTCGGAACCTATGCCGAGGGAGCCTATACCAAGTTCCTCCAGTCTGGACATCCTGCCCTGGTTACCGCCCAGCAGTTTGCCGGATGGACCCAGAAGGCTCTGTCTAAGAAGATGATCAAGGAGATGAACCAGCTCTATGGTTCCTTCCCTGGCAAATATATGGCTACCGATGATGGTAAGTTGGCGGTGGCAAGACTGCAGTTTGGCAATGTGGCCCTGCTTCCACAGATGATGGCAGGCGTGGGAGGCGACTCCTTCAAGATTGTGCATGGCACCGACCAGGCACCACCTTACACCTATGTTGCCTCTTATCTCTGGGCTCGTTATGGTTTCAGTGCCGATGCGCTCATCCATTTCGGAACCCACGGCTCGCTGGAATATACCCCGAGAAAGCAGGTGGCACTCGACAGCAACGACTGGAGTGACCGATTGATTGGTGTGGTTCCACATTTTTATATATATACCATCGGCAATGTAGGCGAGGCGATGATTGCCAAGCGCCGCACCTATGCCCAGACTCAGAGTTATCTCACCCCTCCTTTCAAGGAGAGCGAGTTGCGCCAGACCTATAAGCAGTTGAGCGATGCCATCCAGTCATACGAGAAGAAGGCAACTGCCGAACAGTCGCTCAAGGTGAAGGCGCTGACCGTGAAGATGGGAATCGCCCGTGAACTGGGACTCGATGCCAAGCAGATGAACAAGCCTTATTCTGCAGATGAAATCGCACGAGTAGAGAACTATGCAGAAGAGTTGGCTAATGAGAAAATTACCGGTAAACTCTATACTCTGGGTGTGCCATACGATAACGATGATATCCGCACCAGTGTCTATGCGATGGCTACAGATCCTATTGCCTACGGAATGTTGGCAGTAGATAAGCTGAAAGGTCGTGCCCAGGAGGGTGTGGAGAAGCACAAGCAGCTTTTCGACCGTCTTTATCTGAGCAAGGCACGCAACACTGTGACCCAGCTTCTGGGTTCCGCCTCGGTTTCAGATGAATACATCTGCCGTTATGTAGGAATCACTCCTGCCGAACTCCAGATGGCTCGCAAGGTTGAGGCGATGCAGGCAGCTCCGGATCCTATCCAGATGATGATGCAGATGGCAGACCAGATGGGTGGAGCGAAGGAGACGAAGCCAAAGAAGGTGGACCACCGTACGGTAAGCGAGCTCCGTGCTGCCAAGGTTTCTCGCAAGAAGAAGGTTCCGCAGATGAGTCGTGAGGCTTTTGAGAAGATGGAGCAGACCGGCCGCTTCCCTGACAAGATGATCGAAGCCATCAAGAAGGGACAGAAATGGTATCAGGAAGATTTGAAAAGGGCGAAGATGGCGAAAGCCGGCAAGGGCAAGTCATCTCAGACCGGAAGATCTTCTAAAGATAAGGGTATGATGATGTCGAAGGCACCAAAATATACCCGTCAGCAGATTCGTCTGGCTCGGGCGATTACTACCGTAGAGCATGCCTTGCAGAATGTGGGCAAGTATTCGGAGGCGCTCCGTCAGAGTCCGCTCAACGAGATGTCTTCTCTGATGAATGCCCTGAATGGCGGCTTTACAGCTCCATCTCCTGGTGGTGATCTGATTGTGAATCCGAACACCCTGCCAACAGGTAGAAACCTCTTCTCCATCAATGTGGAGAATACACCTTCGGAGGATGCCTGGGAGAAGGCGAAGGAACTTTGCGACAATACCATCAAGATGTATTGCGAGCGACATAAGGGTGAATATCCTCGTAAGGTGAGCTACACACTCTGGAGCAGCGAGTTTATCGAAACTGAGGGTGCTACCATCGCCCAAATTCTCTATATGCTCGGTGTAGAACCGGTAAGAGATGCCTTCGGTCGTGTTACCGATCTGCGTCTCATCCCATCCAAGCAGTTGGGCCGTCCTCGCATCGATGTCGTGGTTCAGACTTCCGGTCAGCTCCGCGACCTGGCAGCATCCCGTCTCTTCCTCATCAACAAGGCGATAGAGATGGCGGCAAATGCCAAGGGTGATAAGTACGACAACCTGGTGAAAGCCGGTGTTACCGAATCCGAAAGACTGCTCGTAGAGAAGGGCATGTCGCCAAAGGAGGCACGCGAGGTAAGTATGTATCGAGTGTTTGGTGGCGTAAACGGCAACTATGGCACCGGCATCCAGGAGATGGTAACCGCAGGCGACCGCTGGGATAAGGAGAGCCAGATTGCCGAGGTCTATATGAACAATATGGGAGCCTTCTATGGTGATGAGAAAAACTGGGAGACCGTTCGCAAGGCAGCTTTCGAGGCAGCGCTGACCCGTACCGATGTGGTGGTTCAGCCACGACAGAGCAACACCTGGGGTGCCTTGAGTCTCGACCATGTATATGAGTTTATGGGAGGTATGAACCTTGCTGTGCGCAACGTGACCGGAAAGGATCCGGATGCTTATCTCGCCGACTATCGCAACCATAGCAATATGAGAATGCAGGAGGTGAAGGAGGCAATTGGCATCGAGGGCAGAACCACCATCTTCAATCCTGCCTATATCAAGGAGAAGATGAAGGGTGGAGCCAGCAGTGCCAGCACATTCGCCGAAATCGTAACCAATACCTACGGCTGGAATGTGATGAAGCCAAAGGCTATCGACAAGGAGATGTGGGACGAGATCTATAATGTATATGTCAAGGACAAGTACCATCTCGGCACCAAGGAGTTTTTCGACAAGCAGAATCCGGCTGCGCTGATGGAGATGACCGCCGTGATGATGGAGAGTGCCCGCAAGGGAATGTGGAAGGCTACTCCTCAGCAGCTCAAGGACATTGCCAAGCTTCATACCGAGACCGTGAACAAGTATAAGCCTTCATGCTCCGGTTTCGTCTGCAACAATGCCAAGCTCCGCAACTATATAGCCAGCAAGACCGATGCTGCTTCTGCCAAGGAATATCAGCAGAATGTAGAGCAGATCCGCGATGCTGAGGCTGCGAAGAACAGCAGCGACAAGGGTATGGTGATGAAGAAGGAGACGCTGAACGAGGACGCTCAGAAAACCACCACTGTGGTGAGCGGCATCGTTGTAGGTGTCATCGTCATCGTAGCTTTCGTGCTGTTGGCTGTCCTGATTCGCAGAAGAAGAAAGAATATGGTTGAATAGAAATGGAGACATTAGTTTTAGTAATGATGATATTGGTTTGCTTCAGTTTTGTGCTGAAGCAGACCTTCCACGGAGTGAAGGAGATTATGATCATCTCGGTGCTCGTAGCCTTCTTCGTGGGAATGACCTGGCCATTCGCCATCGAACAGTCGAAGACGCAGATTGCGGCCTGGATAGCCGACCAGAAGCTGATGCTCGATATGGCGGTGCTGCTGAGTATCGACGTGGCGCTCACGATGCTTTTCTGTGTGCACCACGTAGATCTGAAGACTTCGGAACATGTGAGCCGCCGCAAATGGGTGTTCTTCATCTTTCTGAAGTACTTCCCGGGTTTGCTGGTTTTCCCAGTGCTGTTCAGTGTTCTGGTGATGACCATCTTCCTGCTTCCCGGCGTATCGTTCCAGGTGGTGGCATGGATGCTTGCGGTAGTACTGCTGCTCTTGACTCCGGTATTCACCTACGGTTTGAGATGGCTCTTGCCGGAGCGACCGATCCGCTTGGAACTGCTCTTCCTGGTAGAGGTGCTGCTCGGATTGATGGGCATCATCGGTACGGTGAATGGCAGGACAGCCGTGGCAGGATTCAACAGTTTCGATGCCCTCTCGCTTTTCGGCGTCATCGCCATCGTCATCGTGGGAATGGCTATCGGATGGGGCTGCTATCGCATCAAGATGCAGCGCTTATCCCAAAAGTTATAAAGGCGCAAGCCCCAACTTAACATTTAATATTCAACACTTAACATTATAAAATAAAGATGAATTACATATCAGACGTATTGTTTTGGATTTCCACAGGCATGCTGGTTCCTGTGATTATTTTGTTGATTTTCTTCTTCCTCAGAGCCTTGCTGCTCCTCGGAGGTTTCTTCGGACAGTATCTTGTAAAGCGCAAGACGGGTGCGGAGATTCGTGAACAGATGAACACCCTGACAATCGAGAACATCGATACCTTGGGCGATCGCTTGCCGAAGAACAAGCAGGCTGTCATCGTTTCCTATATGAAGAAACTCGTGGACAACCGCCAGAACAAGGCGCAGGTGAACCGTATCCTCGACCAGTATGCCCAGTTTGTTGAGAAGGATCTTTCTCTTCCATCTACTCTTCTGAAGATGGGTCCGATGCTCGGACTGATGGGTACCTTGATTCCGATGGGTCCAGCCCTGGTAGGTCTTTCTACCGGTGATATAGCTTCGATGGCTTACAATATGCAGGTGGCTTTCGCTACCACCGTAGTGGGATTGTTCTCTGCAGCCATCGGTTTCGTAACCAAGCAGACCAAGAACCGCTGGTATACCGAGGATATGAGCAACCTCGAGTTTATGGCAGACCTTGTAAGTGAAGAGTGAAGAACGAAGAGTGAAGGATTCAATAGTAATAATTTATGAGACAAAGACGTAGAAGTCGTCTCTCGCATGATGGCGAGGATGATGATCCGATGAGCGTAGTGAGCAACCTCTTCGATGTGGCGATGGTATTTGCCCTCGCCCTGATGGTAGCCCTCGTTTCGCGCTATAATATGACGGAAATGTTCAGCAAGGATAACTTCACGATGGTGAAGAACCCTGGCAAGGAGAATATGGAAATCATTACCAAGGATGGACAGAAGATCAATCGCTATACTCCTTCTGAAGACCAGAGCAATAAATCTGGCAACAAAGGAAAGAAGGTGGGCATCGCTTACCAGCTGGAGAATGGTGAAATTATCTATGTTCCGGAAGATAAATAAACGGGGATTGCAAATCCCCTCAAACAGAAAATATTTTTGTAACTAAATAAAAAAAAGAAAAGAAAAATGAAAAAGTTTAAGACAATGATGGCCATGATGTTGGCTTTGGTTTCTATGTGTGTAGTATTCAGCTCTTGCAGCAGCGATGAGGATGAAACAGTGGCAGCTGCCAAGGAGATTGCCGGTTCATACACCAGCTCTCTGGATATGACCGTAATGGACGAGACTTCTACATACGATCATGTTACTATGAAGATTGAGGCTGTTGATGATGCTACCGTCAAGGTTACCTTACCTGCTTGTGGCGAAGGCATGATGGCTCTCCCTGCCCTGGTGGTTCCTGCTGTAAAGGTTTCTGGTTCCAATGGTGCTTATGCATTCGCTCAGGAAAATTATGCTGGTACTGTTACCGTGAAAGGTGCAGAGAAGAACTACACTGTAACCTTGCAGGGTACTTTGAAGGACAAGACTCTGACCGTCAACTATTCTATTCAGTATGGCAAGATGCCTATGCCGATGATTGCTAAGTTTGTTTGTACAAGATAAAAGGATTGTTTCTGGATAATCTTTGATATAATTTGATGAAACAAAAGATATTCGCACTATTCCTGATCCTTTGCGGATTGTGCCTGAATCTGAAAGCCGAAACCCAGGGCGATGTCGTGGGTAGGGTGCTCGATGATTCGGGCGCACCGCTGGCGGGTGCTACCGTCCAGATTTTGCATGCAAAGGGTGGGGTGATAACTGATGAAGACGGATATTTCCGCATTCCTTACAGCAAGGATGGAGCGGTGAGAGTGAAGGTGAGCTTTGTGGGCTATCAGACTCAGACTTTCGTACTGAAAGCGGATGAGAGAAAAGGTGAGCAGCATGTGCTTCGCCTTCAACCGGATGCTACTGCCCTCGATCAGGTGGTAGTTACCGCAACCCGAACTCCGAAGGCTTTGAAGGATGCTCCTGTGGTAACCCGTCTGATTACCGCCAATGATATCAAGATTGCCGATGCTACCAATGTCCAGGACCTCCTCACAGAGCAGATGCCGGGTCTGGAATTCGGCTATGCCATGAATCAGGAGACTTCTCTCAACATGAATGGTTTCGGTGGAAACGCCGTGCTCTTCCTCGTAGATGGCGAGCGATTGGCTGGTGAAACCATGGATAATGTAGATTATAGTCGTCTGAACTTGGATAATGTAGGACGTATCGAGATAGTAAAGGGTGCAGCTTCGGCGCTCTATGGTGCCAATGCCGTAGCCGGAGTCATCAACATCATCTCCCGTGAAAACAGCGAGCCTTGGACTGCCAATGTCAATACCCGCTACAACAACTTCAACAAGGAGTGGCGCCACGGTGGAAGCTTCAGCTTCAATGCCGGAAAGTGGAATTCGCAGACCAGCATCCAGCGCACCACATCAGATGAGGTGCAGCTCACCAGTCCTTTCGATACTGAATCCAACATCCTCCATATTTATGGTGGCGAGACCTTCAATGTGAAGGAGCGACTTACCTACAAGCTCTCTGACAAGGTGAAGCTGATAGGTCGTGGCGGCTATTTCGCCCGTGTCAGCAATCGCGGCAACTACGATGACCACTATAAGGATTATTCTGCCGGACTGAAGACCGTGATGAATCTCTCGGAGAATGATAATCTGGAGATTTCATACGGCTTCGACCAGTATGACAAGACCCGGTTTGTGAATAATGAGCGCACTCACGATCACGATTATACCAATCGTCAGAACATCATCCGTGCCCTCTATTCCCATATCTTCGGCAAGAATACATTGACGGCAGGTGCTGATTTTCTGAACGATTTTCTCACCACCTATCAGTTTGCCAACAATGGCTCCAAGACTCAGAATTCATACGATGCCTTCGCCCAGTTCGATTACAATCCTTTGCAGTGGTTGAACATCGTGGCAAGTCTTCGCCATGATTACTTCTCAGCATCCAGCCAGCATGCCACCACCGGTCGTCTGGCTCTGATGACCAAGTGGAAGGGCTTTTCCATCCGTGCCAACTATGCCGGTGGATTCCGTGCCCCAACCCTCAAGGAGATGTATATGAACTTTGATATGGCGGGTATGCAGATGATTTATGGCAATCCGGATCTGAAGCCGGAGAAGAGCAACAACTTCAACCTGGCGCTGGAGCATACTGGCAGAGTGAAGAATGCAGGCTTCTTGACCGGTCAGTATAGTCTTACCCTCATGGGCTATTATAATAAGTATGATAAGCGCATCACTACCGAGGATTATGCCGATTATACCCCGGGAACCGGTCAGCCGGATGTGGCTTCCCGTTATTGCAACGAGGATGGAGTAGAGGTGAGCGGCATCGACTTCAGTGCCCAGTACCGTTCGGATATGGGGCTAGGTGTGAAACTCGACTACAGCTATCTCCATGTGGGTGGCAGAAGCGTAGATTCCCAGTTCTCCCAGCCTCGTCCTCATACCGCCACCTGGCGTCTCGACTACGATCGCCAGCTCTGTTCGTTCTATCGTATCAATGCCGCTCTGTCAGGTAGATACCTGTCCTCTCCAGATACGGACATCGAGAAGCATGACCAGGCATATCAGTTGTGGAAGTTCACGCTTCAGCAGCGATTCCTGGATGCCGTCAATCTGAATTTCACGGTAGATAATCTTTTCGATTATACACCTGAGAAGTATTATTGGAGTTCGGCGATGACCACCGGTCGCACCTTCTCTGTGGGACTTTCGGTTGACATCGACCGCATCGTGAATCTCTTCTAGAAACCGCCATCTGGCAGTCGCCAGACCCCAAATAGGTTAAAAAGCCATAGTGAAGGATGCTTTTCTTCAAATTATGCCGTATTTTCGGTATAAAATCGTAATTTTGTAGTGATTTAAAACCTATTCATTCAAAATTATGATACGAAGAATCATTCTAACTATGGCTTTTTTGGGCTAGCCATTCATTATCAGCCAAGGATGTGAACATGGGCAGTTGGAGTAGGGAAGTTGTCTGGGCGGATGGCCTACCGCTTCACGAGGTGGCCGAACTGCGTGAGGTGGATGTGAAATCCTTAATGTAACATGTAACAATGTAACAATGGTGGTTGCATCTCCCCATGGTGAGATTTCTTATAAACCCCGCTTTCGAACCTCTGCCCCCCGCTTTCGAACCTCCCGTCCATTGGGTTCTAATCTCGATGCTTGTCGTCTGCCGCAAAGGCGCCAACGGTATCGCTCTCTATGAGTTGATAGCGTGTGGCCTCGACTGCTCTGTTGATATCTGGTCCCGCCATCTCCAAGTCTCTGATGGAATGGGCCGTGACATAAAGATACAATGCCACAACGACCCTGATGCCCGTATTCACTTCCTCGTCTGACGAAGAAGGAGCATTGTGCGCTTCGTCGTTTCTCCAGCTTCTCACCATCTGAAGATAAGAAGAGAACTTCTTGCCATCATCATCCGTGGCATACTTCAAGTTCCACAGGCATTTGAAAGCATGGAGGGCTTCGGCAAGAGCGGCGTCCCTGCCGTTCTGACCTTCTATCTCGTAGCCGTAGATTAGGAAATAGAGCTTCTTCAGAAAAGCCTCATATTTCTGCACCAGCGAGTTGAAGAAAGTATATCTTACGATCGGGGTGAGGTTGGGGTTGGCATAGATGTTGTTGAGCGCTTCCTTCAGCAGCGTATCAATGCCGTCAAGTTTGGGAAGGCTCACGGTATTGAGCACCATGAAGAGATTGTCGATGATCTCTGCCAAACTTCTCGTCTTGCTGCACACGCCAGCCATTTCCTCCTGCTGCGCCTCGGCGAGTTTCTCTTTCAGCAGCGCTTCGTCATAGAGAAAACTTGATGTGGCGGCAGCTTGCCTTGCCACAGCCTCCACGAATTTTCCTATCAGCGTCAAGGCAAATCCCTTCTCTTTGTCAAGGGTTTCTTTGAAGTTGAGATATTTGTCTATCTGGTCAACAATAGTGTCGTCGAACTTTTGCTTGCAAATGTTAATCATCACATCGTATGAGTTTCCCGCACGAGCCGCATCCATTACCTCTGGATCTTTTAGTAGCTCTTCCCATATTTGTTTGATGATTTTATCATTCTCGTTCAATAAGTTTGCAAATGGACTATTTACCATGTCTAGCAACTCTGCCACGGTGCGCTTTTCGTCCTCCTTTTTCTGTCCGACCTCACCAATACGGGTTGCCTTCAATTCTACAGGTTCGTCTTCAAGTTCAATAGTACCATCAAAGGACAATTGTATACGCAATTTATCCAAGTCAATCATATCCAACAACTCCATCGGCAATGTCTCTTTAGTATATGGCAGGTACTTGTATAATACTTTGCAGAACACATAGAATTTCTCCAAATCAGGGTCGGTGAAGTCCATAATCTGCGCCAAGAAACCATATTGTCGAACAAAACGATTTACTTGTTTACGATACTTATCCTTGTCTTCGTCAGACAATGGAGCAACTCTTTCCTTCACAATCTTCAATATGATAGACGGAACTCCGCTTACTCTTGTCTTGTCTACCATTCGACTGCAAATATCATTTATCTCGTCTTCATTGGATATGTTCCATTTCTCAACATCTTCTTTCAGAGTATATACGCGTTGTTTGTCCACATCACCGGTAAGGGTTGTTACAGTATAGTACTTGTTGAAAGCTTTTCGTACGGAATCTGCGTCATTGCGGAAGTCCACCACAAGTGTATCTTCTTTGTATGGCCAATAGGTGCGATTGAGACGGGAAAGCGTCTGTATGCACTGTATTCCACCCAAAGTACGATCCACAAACATTGTATGAAGCAGCTTCTGGTCAAATCCGGTCTGAAACTTTTCTGCTACTATCAATATCTTGTAGTCATCTTCTTTGAATTTCTCAGCAATGTCGTTATCTGTCACACCGTCATCATTCATGTTTGCCTCAGTGCACTTTCGACCGTTGCTATCTTTTACTTCGCCAGAGAATGCCACCAACGTCTTGATTGCTCCAGAGTATTCTTCCGCTATGATACGGTCTATGATTTGCTTGTAGTCAGCAGCTGCCTGACGCGAATCGCAAACAACCATAGCTTTTGCCTGATGGTTTATCTTCTTGATTGTGAACTTCATGAACTGGTCAACAATCATGCTCGCTTTACGCAACTTGATATACTTCTCTTTTCCTAACCATGCTGCAATAACTTTCAGAGCCTTTTTCTCTTCAAATTGCTTCTTCTGGTCCTCCGTAGGATCTTTTGCTATCAATTCAAACATGGTTTTGTAACTGACATAGTTGCGTGTTACGTCGAGGATAAATTTCTCGTCGATAGCCTGTTTCATGGAGTACAAGTCGTGTGGTTCTTTGCCATCCTTGCCATACAACACGTAAGTCTTGTCTTTGGGTGTAGCCGTGAAGGCAAAATATGATATGTGCTTCATCATTTTTCTGTAGCTCTGCATCTGAGCCATCAGTGCATCCAGTGGACTGTCATACTCTTCAGGATCGTAGTCCTCAATTTTCTCCAGGTCCTCTTTCGTAGAAAGGGCATTTACCAAATCTTTTGCAGCTTCGTTTCCTACAGCCGTATGTGCCTCGTCCACAATGATGGCATATTTCTTAGCCTTCTCATGTTTGAGATAATCGAGGGCATAGGCAAATTTTTGTACTGTGGATATGATGATTCTGTTTTCACCGTTCAAGGCATCTGCAAGTTTCTTTGAACCCTTGCGAATGTCTTTCACTGTTCCTGCTGTGGTTTCAAAGTTAACCACATCATCAGCCATGTTACGATTGAGCACAATGCGGTCTGTCACCATGATAATACTGTCGAAAATGGCAGTTCCATCCGCATTGGTCATATTGGCAAGCTGATGAGCAAGCCATGCCATGGTTTTTGTTTTGCCACTTCCTGCCGAGTGTTGTACGAGGTAATTGTTGCCCGGTCCTTCTTCACGCACCAGTTGGCGCAGCTTGCGCACGGCACGAAGCTGATGAAAACGAGGGAAGATAACTACAATACGCTTCTTCTGCTCTTTAGTTTCTTTGTCTTCATAGCTTTCCTCGTATCGTTTGATGAAGTTTTCGAGAATATCGAGCAATGAGTCTGCTTGCAGTATGTTCTGCCACATGTATGCTACAGGATATTCATCCTCAATCGGAGGATTGACAGCCTCACGGTTGAACGGCAAGAACGAAGTTTCTTCGCCATTCAGTTTTGTAGTCATGAACACATACTGATTGTCCATCACAAAATGCACCAAACAGTTGCGGAGCATACGGTTCTGTGGATCACGGTTGTTCTTATATTGGTATATACCGTGGGTGTAGTTTTGGCCTGTTCCTTCATTCTTAAGTTCAAACGTGAACAGAGGTATGCCATTCAGTAAAATGCACATATCCAATTCGTTACCGCTATCTTCTCCCGTAGAATAGCGCATCTGACGTACAATGCTAAAATGGTTGGCGCGATACAAACGATAATTGTCCGTACCTTCGCCTTCAAGCACCGGCTTGAACTGACAGAACTTCACTTTAGCACCACTGACCGTGAAACCTTTTCTCATAATGGTAAGGATGCTTTCGCCACGGTCAAGGCGTTTGTTATATTCACGAATGACAGTTGCTACTTCCTGTCCAGGAAAACGCTTTGTTAGCTTTGTCCATACTACAGGCTGTTGGCGCAGAAACTGTTCCAACAATTCAGCATCACACAGCTTTTCTATATCAAACTGTGCGCTGCTTCTTTGATTGTAAAGGTCGCTGTTTGCAAGACATTTTGCAATATGCTCCTCAAAGGTTGTTTCGTTCAAAGGATTTAGCATATATCTATCTATTATTATTTCTTTATTATTGCTCGATGAGCTTTGATTAATGCGGTAGAAGACTCCCTCTCCACAGCAAGGAAAAGCTTTACCTTCTCTGCCAAGTTCATTGTAATCTCACCCTGATGTTTTCTCCACCATTTATAGAATTTGACAGGAGTATCATTGTATGGTACTACAGCTTGCACAAGTGAGGGATAGCCTGGGAAATCAATAAGAAGTTTCAACCTCATGAAATCCCTATAATACTCAAAATGATTCAATCTTAGTCTATTTGACAAAACCTTGAAATCATCTTTTTCTATTACTATCTCATATTCTTCTATAGTTCTATGCAAAGCTACGGGGTCGTCAACAAGCCATTTCTTAATTTGCTTTGTTTGATGTCCTATAGTCAACATGTTATCTCTATTGTAGAACTCTTGTTTTCTTGGCAAAAACAATGTTCTATGCGCACCATTACTAGAGAATGTATTATCACCACCATCAGGAACATAAGATTTATTTTCCTTTAGATATTCCAGTATGTCAATATGATTGACCATAGTTCCTGGATACTTCTCAAACAGTTCATCGTTTGACATACCAAGGAAAAAATCCTCAATCATATTCCACCTATTTTCATTGCTGAAATAATTGGTAAAGAAATGTTCAAACAAAGCACAACTTACCTTATGTCTGTTCTTGACAGATTCAAGGATAAAGTTACTATACTTGTTACTCATTGAATCCTTTTCAATCCTTCGAGGATCATTTAGACGCAAGAATATCTTCGGGTCATCTCCACCAGTGGTTTCAAAAGAGCCAAACTCCATGAGTTCCAACAAAGACCCTAATCTGATATGATTTTTTAGAGGTATATCACTGATGGATAGATATCTATCCACAGATTGGCGCACTTTGCCATCAAATAGACTGGAGAAGCTTCTTAGAAGTTGTGTAAACTTCGCACCATAGTTTGTGCTGAACACTTGATATTGCATAGATGTTCCATGATAACGTTGTTGTAAGAAAGAGTCTCCTTCAAGAACATTTGAGCTCTGTAAATAGCCAGAATAAGTGCCAAGCATAAAGGAAGCTATCTTTTCGGCATTGTACTTCGTGCTTATATTCTGTATTAGTTCCTCCACAAATTCCTTATATGTAAAGAATGCGCCTTTCAACTTAAACTTAGCAAAAGATACACTAATAGCATTCAGTACGCCTTGCACTTCAGGCAAAATCTCACGGTATGCCTTATCAATATTTATTGTCACCCTTATCTGAGGTGTCAATTCAATTCCTTCATCAGCCAAGAACTTTTGTCGATAAAATTCACTTTTTATCTGAGGGAAACTACGATCAGAGAAATGTTTAGACCATATTTCATCAAGATTCAGTTCTAATGTGTGATATGTCCCAGAAAGATGCGGTATCTCTTTGAAACACTCTCCATACTTTTCCAACAGCCTATCCAAGCCTACTTGGTTTGTCCGAGCATAAACCTTGGTAAAGAGTTTTTTCGGACGTGCAATCAGAACATTAAATCGTGTCTTTATAAGATAATCTTTCTCTATCATCATCAAAGCTGTTGCTACCTTTTGATCAACCTCATCAGCAGAATCAAAGATATATGCAAAGTCATTTGCTGCAACAAGCATGTTTCTTTTCTTGCCATTACTGTAGAAACAACGAATGATTTTACATAACACTTCTTTTAGTTGAAATGTCTTTAATGATGATATGCCAAATAACTGTTTACTATATCGCAAATCCGACTTTGAAAATGTAAGTGCAGCAAATCCTTGAATTTGTTTCTTACGTGCAGCACGGCCAATTTCTTGTATATAATCAGGAAGTAATCCTGACGGTGCATGATGATACACCACTTGTATATCAGGAATGTCTACTCCCATGCCAAACGCTTTGGTCGCAATCATTATCTTACAAGTGTTACTCTTAAATGCCTGATAGGCGAACTTTTGTTCATCTGCCAACATTCCACCATGAAACGCAACAGCCATCTTAGGGGCTATTTCATCGCATTTGTCTTTCAATCTGTTGATTTGCCTTGTGTATGGTGCATATACAATGCCTTTCATATCCAAATCATGAATACCCTTGATGATGTTCACGGTCTCTGTTTCTTTATTTTGGTCGTACCCACCAGTTGAATAATCATCATGCGTATCGATGACAAACTCAATATTATCACGTCTCACATTACCTATAAATTTATGAGGATCGTGCATATTCAAGCTGTTGATACTGTCAAATACCATATCGTTCACACCACCATACACGGCAGTTGCTGTCAATGCCACAAGAGGGAACATATAGTTATTGTACTTGCGAACCTTGTTTATATGGTTGCCCAAGAACCAATAATCAACACGAAAATCACGTCCCCATGTAGTAATGAGGTGAGCTTCATCTACGATGAGTAGTCCTAAATTCCTCTCACCTATGAAATAGTGGATATCATATGACAACAACAATTCGGGTGACAGGTAGAGTATATCCACATCTCCACGTTTGCATCCCTCAATAATCTTGTCTCGGTCTATAAGTGTCAAATCACTATTAATGAACTCAACCCTATCGTACTTACGTTCAGACCGTAATATCTCCACTTGATCGGTCATCAATGCTTTCAATGGTGATACAACTATCGTTACGTCACCCTTAGAAGCTGCGTAGAAAGCCGGTAATTGGAATATCAAAGACTTACCTGCACCAGTTGGAGCCGTTATGAAAATATCTCTTGGCTGTTCTCCTTCACATCCTTTCTTGTACTCTTTGATAATAGTGTCCACCAACAAGCCTTGTGATACGGGGATTATATTATTGCCAACCTCTGGGTTTTCATAGACTTGTATGTCACGAAAATTTGCATTTTGTCCCCAGTATTGCTTCAATAAAGTAAGCGACTCTTTAGAAGGTGTATAACCCTTCTGTATAGCTTCTTCCTCCTGTATATAGACACCACCTTCAAAATGATTAAAAAGATGATTTAACTCTTGAAGGGTATTTAAAGTAGTCTTATTCAGAACATTCTTACCAGACACCTTGACATAGACTTTCTTTGAGAAGATACCGCTTTCAAGACATTCATTTACTAACACATCAACTCCATAAGGATCTGAAATAACATCAAGAACATAAGATTGATACGATGTGATACTAGAGATGGTCATCTCTTTTTTTATTGAGAATAGAGGTTCCTTCTTCAATTCATCATTGAAGTGTTTCAGCGAATAAAAATATTTGTTTCCAATTTTCAGCTGTTCTGCTTGATAAACAGGCATACCGTCAGGACGCTTTTCAGTTCCATTTGAATCGGTCTTTTCGATGTACTCTTCCTTCTTGATTGGGTAAAGAGAACGCAAGTTGTCATACACAACAACAATTCTGTCCTTGAAGAAATCCTCGTTTAAATATTCATTGATACTTGCATACTGTTGATGGGAAAGAACTTGGTAAGTAGTTGCAGACATGAGTTTCGGAAACACACCCCCAAACCATGTCGGAGTAAACAAATCAAGGTTTCCTTCTTTATCAAAGGTTGCTTGGTCTGTTATGCAGTCTGCAAAATTCTCCAAGTGAATGTACGGAGAAATGCCTGCCAAAACAAAGATTGTATTAGCTTTAGTTCTTATATGCTTCTTGATAATGTTATCAAAAGCATTGGTATATATGTTTTTTAATTTATTTCTCATTATGCAACTACTTTCGTTTCATTGTTTAGCAAACCTTGCGTTTACCTGTTACTACCTCAGTGATGAGACTCTGCTTGTATTCTTGCAAGAGGTCAACTTGGTGTTGGGCTTTGGAGATAGATGAATCTATAGAAACACATTTCTTGCCAAGATAATCAGCTATCATTTTTTGCTCTTCAACCGGTGGAACTGCAATCTTTTGCTTTCTTATAGTATCTTGACTAATATTTGGTTGACCACCACCTATTGCAGAAACCAACAACGCTGGTTTACATGCTAAGAATTCGTAAAAAGAATATTTTGCCACCATATGGTTATTTGCAGGAAGGACACAGCAAGCTTGATTTGTCGCTGTTTTGATTCCTAATATTCCTACTTTACCTATTGTAGCACCATACATTGCAATTACAACCGAATCTTTTGGATAAAATTTCAGATTGCAAACTTTGATTGCAATATCAGATACTTTTTTACTTGTGCCAAGTATTACACCATCATTCAAATCGCCAGTTTGTAACCAATACTTACCTTCCTCATCGTAAAATTCTTTTTTTGAAGTTGAAGGAGTTGTTCCGCTTCCTATTCCTTGGAAGGCGAGTGAAGTTTTCATCACATCCCAATGCTTCGGCACCTCGCCAATCCATTCCACTCCCGAATCTTTCATTTCCACATTCGGGTCAAGACCTTTCGTGACGGCATGAGTGATGACACTCTGCTTCAATTCCTGTAGCAAAGCTATGCGCTTCTGTTGAGCAGATATAACATTGTCTATCTCGGAACATTTCTTGTCGAGAAAATCAACGATTGCAGTTTGTTCTTCTGTGTTTGCCAAAGGAACCTTCATCTCTCCAATAGTACTTTTTGTCAACTGATTTATTGTCGTTGTAGCAAAATACCCCTTGTATCTACCGATTGCAGTCTGAAAAAGATAAAAGCCATACTTCTTATTGATTTTTGGGATATACCTCATCATAAAAGCTCCAAAAGTAGCATTAATATCTTTATTCAAGTTTCGCAAGTTCCTTAGCTTGCTATT
>UMEK01002327.1_pt1 | contig 19654 bp, 27 predicted proteins | sample 1964721 | NCBI WGS metagenome assembly UMEK01 (sample SAMEA4836017, study PRJEB28245) | human gut metagenome | biome: gut microbiome; material: fecal sample | place: Denmark | collected 2008 | reverse complement strand
TATAACTTAGCAGGAGCACAAACTGGAACTGTTGAAGTAAACGACGCAATATTTGGTATCGAACCTAATAAAGTTGTTTTACACGAAGTTCTTGTAGCAGAATTAGCTGCAGCTAGACAAGGAAGTGCATCTACTAAGACTAGATCTATGGTTAGAGGCGGAGGAAGAAAGCCATTTAAACAAAAAGGAACTGGTAGAGCTAGACAAGGTACAATAAGAGCACCACACATGGTAGGTGGAGGAGTTGTATTCGGACCAAGCCCTAGAAGTTATGAGAAAAAAGTAAATAAAAAGACAAGAGTATTAGCACTTAAATCTGCATTATCTGCAAAAGTTGCTGCTGGAGAAATTGTTGTACTAGATGGTGTAATGGAAACTCCAAAAACTAAAACTATAGTTGCATTAACAAAAGCTTTAGAAGCTAACACAAAACAAATGTTTGTAGTAAATGACTTAACAGCACAAGGTGATTACAACTTATTCTTATCTGCAAGAAACTTAGAAAATGCAGTTGTATTCCAACCTAACGAATTAGGAATTTACTGGTTATTAAAACAAAACAAAGTTATCATTACAAAAGAAGCATTAGCTACAATTGAGGAGGTGCTTGGATAATGACAGCTTATGAAATCATCAGAAAGCCTCTAATTACTGAAAAAACTGAATTACTTAGAAGAAACAACAACAAATACACTTTTGAAGTAAATAGAAAAGCTAACAAAATAGAGATTAAAAAAGCAGTAGAAGAAATATTCAACGTTAAAGTTGCAAGTGTTGCAACAGTAAACATCAAACCTGTAACAAAAAGACATGGTATGAAATTATACAAAACTCAAGCTAAGAAAAAAGCAATCGTAGAATTAGCTTCTGGAACAATTTCATACTTCAAAGAAGTATAATACAACGGCTAAAGATAGTTATAGGTCTAATAGAAAATTTGGAGGTTATTACAAATGGCTATAAAGAAAATGAGACCAACAAGTGACGGAGTTAGACACATGTCAAGACTTGTTGTACCTGAATTAAGTAAGGTAAGACCTGAAAAGTCTTTAACTGTACCTTTAAAATCTGCTTATGGTAGAGATAACTATGGTCACAGAACAAACGTTAATAGACAAAAAGGTCATAAAAGACTTTACAGAATTATAGATTTCAAAAGAAATAAATTAGATGTTCCTGCAAGAGTTGTAACAATCGAATACGACCCTAACAGAACAGCAAACATCGCTCTTTTACACTATGCTGACGGAGCTAAAGCTTATATCTTAGCACCTAAAGGATTAAAAGTAGGAGACGTTGTAATGAACGGATCTAACGCAGAAATTAAAGTTGGAAACGCTCTTAAATTAAAAGAAATGCCTGTTGGAACACAAATTCACAACATCGAACTTCAAAGAGGAAAAGGTGGACAATTAGTAAGATCTGCTGGAACTGCAGCAAGACTTGTTGCTAAAGAAGGAACTTACTGCCACGTTGAATTACCATCAGGAGAATTAAGATTAATTCACGGAGAATGTACAGCTACAATCGGTGAAGTTGGAAATGCAGAGCACAGCCTAGTATCAATCGGAAAAGCTGGAAGAAATAGACTTATGGGAAAAAGACCTCATGTTAGAGGATCTGCGATGAACCCTTGTGATCACCCTCACGGAGGAGGAGAAGGAAAAGCTCCAGTTGGAAGAAAAAGCCCATTAACTCCTTGGGGAAAACCAGCACTTGGTGTTAAAACAAGAGGAAGAAAAACATCTGATAAGTTTATAGTAAGAAGAAGAAACGACAAGTAATTTCGAGAGGAGGTTTAATAGGCAATGGCTAGATCACTTAGAAAAGGACCTTTCTGCGACCATCACTTAATGAAAAAAGTTGAAGAAGCAGTAGCTGCTAACAACTTAAAAGCAGTTATTAAGACTTGGTCAAGAAGATCAACTATATTCCCTAACTTCATAGGACTAACTTTTGGAGTATACAACGGGAAAAAACATATACCTGTATATGTAACTGAGCAAATGGTAGGACATAAATTAGGTGAATTTGCACCTACAAGAACTTACCACGGACATACAAAAACTGGTAAAAAATAATAAGACTGTATTTTAGATAAATAGAATTAAAAAGAAGGAGGAGAAACTAGTGGAAGTTAAAGCAAGTACTAGATTCGTGAGAATGTCTCCAAGAAAAGCTAGATTAGTAGCTGACTTAGTGAGAGGAAAATCAGCTCTAGAAGCTCTTGATATTTTAGAATATACAAATAAAAAAGCAGCTAGAATTATAAAGAAAACATTAGCATCAGCTATAGCTAATGCTACACACAATGCAAAATTAGATGACGAAAAATTAGTTATATCTACTATCATGATAAACGATGGTCCAGCTCTTAAAAGAATAAGCCCTAGAGCAATGGGAAGAGCAGACATCATCAGAAAGCCAACAGCTCATGTTATCGTGGGAGTATCTGAAAAGTAGAATTAGTTGAGGAGGTAAAACTGTGGGACAAAAAGTAGACCCTAGAGGATTAAGACTTGGAATTACAAGATCTTGGGACTCTAACTGGTATGCAGATAAAAAGGAATACGCTAAGTACTTCCATGAAGATGTAAAAATCAGAGAGTTTGTTAAGAAAACTTATTTCCATGCTGGAATATCTAAAGTAAATATAGAAAGAACATCACCTTCACACGTAGTAGTAATAGTTTATGCTGCTAAAGCAGGAATTGTTATCGGAAGAAAAGGTGCTGAAATAGAAGAATTAAGAACTAAATTAGAAGCTTTAACTGGTAAAAAAGTATTAGTTAAAGTTCAAGAAGTTAAAAACTTTAATAAAGACGCAGTATTAGTAGCTGAAAACATCGCTGGTGGAATCGAAAGACGTGTGGCTTACAAAAGAGCAGTAAACCAAGCAGTTATGAGAGCTATGAAATCTGGAGCTAAAGGAATTAAAGTTATGGTTTCTGGAAGACTTAACGGAGCAGAAATCGCTAGATCTGAGTGGGTTGTTGAAGGAAAAGTTCCTTTACATACACTAAGAGCTGATATCGATTATGCTACAGCAACAGCTCATACAACTTATGGAGCATTAGGAATTAAAGTATGGATATTTAATGGTGAAGTACTTCCAACTAAGAAAGAAGGAGGGGAAGCGTAATCATGTTAATGCCTAAAAGAACAAAACATAGAAAAATGTTTAGAGGAAGAATGAAAGGTTCTGCTCAAAGAGGAAATACAGTAGCATTTGGTGACTACGGACTTCAAGCTCTTGAACCTGCATGGATTACTAACAGACAAATCGAATCATGCAGAATTGGAATCAACAGAACATTCAAAAGAGAAGGAAAAACATTCATAAGAATATTCCCTGATAAACCAATCACATCTAGACCAGCTGGAGTGAGAATGGGTAAAGGTAAAGGGGCAGTAGAAGGTTGGGTTTGCGTAGTTAAACCTGGAAGAATAATGTTTGAAGTTTCTCAAGTTAGTGAAGAACTAGCTATGGCAGCTTTAAGAAAAGCTTCTATGAAACTTCCTATCAGATGTAAGATAGTAAAAAGAGAGAATGGCGGTGATAAATAATGAAAGCTAAGGATATAAGAGAAATGTCTACTGAAGACTTAGTAGTTAAGTGTAAAGAACTTAAAGAAGAATTATTCAACCTAAAATTTCAACTTTCATTAGGACAATTAACTAACACTGCTAAGATCAGAGAAGTTAGAAGAGAAATTGCAAGAATGAACACAATATTAAATGAAAGATAATATATTTTAGAGATGATTCTTAAGAAGAGGAGGTCAAAATCTTGAGAAACGATAGAAAAGTAAGAGAAGGTATAGTTGTTTCTGATAAAATGGAAAAAACTATAGTTGTTTCAATAGCTACAATGGATTTACATCCTATTTACAAAAAAAGAGTTAAAAAGACAACAAAGTTTAAAGCTCATGATGAAAACAATGTAGCTCAAGTTGGAGATAGAGTAAGAATAATGGAAACTAGACCTTTATCTAGAGATAAAAGATGGAGATTAGTTGAAGTATTAGAAAGAGCTAAATAAAATCCAATATAATTTTGGAAGGAGGATATTTTAATGGTACAACAACAAACTATCCTTAACGTTGCAGACAACTCAGGTGCAAAAAAATTAATGATCATAAGAGTTCTTGGTGGAACTAAAAAAAGATTTGGAAAAATCGGGGACATAGTTGTATGCTCAGTAAAGGAAGCAATACCTGGTGGAAACGTTAAGAAAGGTGACGTAGTTAAAGCAGTTATTGTAAGAACAAGAAAAGAATTAAGAAGAGAAGACGGATCATATATAAAATTTGATGATAACGCTGGTGTTATAATTAATAACAATAATGAACCTAAGGCAACAAGAATATTCGGGCCTGTTGCAAGAGAGCTAAGAGCTAAAAACTTTATGAAAATAGTTTCTCTAGCTCCAGAAGTAATCTAAGAGAGGAGGCTAAGAAGTGGCTAAACCTAAAATTAAATTCGTTCCTGCATCACTTCATGTGAAAACAGGAGATACAGTATATGTAATTTCTGGTAAAGATAAAGGAAAAACTGGTAAAGTTTTAAAAGTATTCCCTAAAAAAGGAAAAATCGTAGTTGAAGATGTAAATGTAGTTACTAAAAACATGAAACCATCTCAGACAAACCCACAAGGTGGAGTTGTAACTAAACCTGCTCCAATTTTCTCATCAAAAGTAATGTTATTTGATGCGAAAGCTGGAAAACCAACAAGAGTTGGATACAAAGTTGTGGACGGGAAAAAAGTTAGATACTCTAAAGTGTCTGGAGAAGTTCTATAAGAGAGGAGGATAACGTAAGTGTCTAAATACGTTTCTAGATATCACAAATTATTTGATGAAGTTATAAAAGAAAATCTAATGAAAGAATTAGATTTAAAGAATATCATGGAATGTCCAACATTAGAAAAAATTATCGTTAATATGGGAGTTGGAGAAGCTACTCAAAACGCGAAATTAATAGATGCAGCGATGAACGACTTAGGAATCATCACTGGACAAAAACCATTAGTAAGAAAAGCTAAAAAGTCAGAGGCTGGATTCAAATTAAGAGAAAACATGCCAATCGGAGCAAAAGTTACTTTAAGAAAAGAAAGAATGTATGATTTTCTTGATAGATTAGTAAATGTAGTTCTTCCAAGAGTAAGAGATTTTGAAGGAGTTCCATCAAACTCATTTGACGGAAGAGGAAACTACTCTTTAGGATTAAGAGACCAATTAGTTTTCCCTGAAATTGAATTTGATAAAGTAGATAAACTACAAGGTATGTCTATCACAATAGTATCTTCTGCTAGAACAGATGAAGAAGGAAGAGCTTTACTTAAGGCTTTCGGAATGCCTTTTAAAAAGTAATAGTTAGAGGAGGAGAATTAATGGCTAAAAAGTCAATGATCGCTAGAGATATAAAAAGAGCGGAACTTTGTGATAAATATGCAGCTAAAAGAGCTGAATTAAAGAAAAGAGTGCTTGAGGGAGACCAAGAAGCTATGTTTGAATTAAGCAAGCTTCCAGCTAACTCATCACCAGTAAGAAAAAGAAACAGATGTCAATTAGACGGAAGACCAAGAGGATTCATGAGAGAATTCGGAATGTCTAGAGTAAAATTCAGACAATTAGCAGGTGCTGGGGTTATACCTGGTGTTAAAAAATCATCTTGGTAGAAAGCACGTTTTATTGATATGGAAGGAGGATTATAGTAAATGTTTTTAACAGATCCAATCGCAGATATGTTGACAAGAATAAGAAATGCTAACGCAGTTATGCATGAGAAAGTTGATGTACCTTATTCAAACTTAAAACTTACAATAGCTAAGATTTTAAAAGATGAAGGTTATATCGCTAACTACAAAGTTATAACTGATGGTAACGTAAAAAATATAAGAGTTTACTTAAAATATGCAGGAAAAGAAAGAGTAATCAAAGGATTAAAGAGAATATCTAAACCAGGTAGAAGAGTTTACGCTCCAGTAGACGAATTACCAAGAGTACTTTCAGGTCTTGGGATTGCTATCGTATCTACATCAAAAGGAATTGTTACTGATAGAGTAGCAAGACAAGAAAATGTAGGTGGAGAAATCCTTGCATTCGTATGGTAAAATAAACTAGGAGGTGTCCATTAAATGTCAAGAATAGGTAAAAAACCTATAGTGGTACCTGCTGGGGTTACTGTTACAGTTGACGGTCATAAAGTTACTGTAAAAGGACCTAAAGGTACTTTAACAAAAGAATTTAACAAAAATTTAACAATAGCTTTAGAAGATGGTCATGTAGTTGTTACTAGACCAGATGATTCAATAGAAATGAGAGCTTTACACGGAACTACAAGAGCACTTATCCACAACATGGTTGTTGGTGTAAGTGAAGGTTTCAAAAAAGTTCTTAACCTAGTAGGGGTTGGATACAGAGCAGCAGTAAAAGGTAAAGGATTAGAATTAGCATTAGGATATTCTCATCCAGTTATCATCGACGAAATTCCTAACATCACTTTCGCAGTTGAGAAAAACACTACTATCATAGTAGAAGGAATTGAAAAAGACGTTGTTGGTCAAGTAGCTGCAGTTATCAGATCAAAAAGAGCTCCAGAGCCTTATAAAGGAAAAGGAGTTAAATATGCTGATGAAGTAATAAGAAGAAAAGAAGGTAAAAAATCGTAGGATATAGCTCAAAAAGGAGGTAAGTGAGTTGTTTAAAAAGGTAAATAGACAAGCTGTTAGAGATAGAAAACACTTATCAATCAGAACTAAAATTTCTGGTACAGCTGAGAGACCAAGACTTTCTATATATAGATCAAACACTAATATGTTTGCTCAGTTAATAGATGACGTTAACGGAGTAACATTAGTTTCTGCATCAACTGTTGATAAAGAGTTAAAAGCTCAAATCGCAAACGGTGGAAACGTAGAAGCAGCTAAATTAGTTGGAAAACTATTAGCAGAAAGAGCTGTAGCAAAAGAAATAAAAAATGTCGTATTTGACAGATCAGGATACATTTATACAGGAAGAGTTGCCGCTCTTGCAGAATCAGCAAGAGAAAACGGATTAAACTTCTAATTTCTTTTAGAGAGGAGGATTTCACTTGTCTAAGTTAATGGATAGAGAAGAAAAAGAATTTGCAGAAAAATTATTAAAAATTTCTAGAGTATCTAAGACAACTAAAGGGGGAAGAACTATATCTTTTTCTGTTTTAGCTGCTGTTGGAAATAAAGAAGGAAAAGTAGGAATTGGTTTAGGAAAAGCTAACGGTGTTCCTGATGCAATCAGAAAAGCTGTTGCTGCTGCTAAGAAAAACATGATAGATGTTTCTCTTAAAGGAAGAACTATTCCTCACGAAACTGTTGGAAAATGGGGAGCAACATCTATATGGATGGCACCTGCATATGAAGGAACTGGAGTTATTTCTGGATCTTCATGCAGAGAAATCCTTGAATTAGTTGGAGTTCATAACATCTTAACTAAAATTAAAGGATCTAAAAACAAACATAACGTTGCGAAAGCTACTATTGAAGGCTTAAGAGGATTAAGAACTGCTGAAGAAGTAGCAGAATTAAGAGGAAAAACTGTTAAGGAAATCTTAAGCTAGGAGGTTTGAAGAAATGGCAAAGGTTAGAATAAGACTTGCAAAAAGTATAATAGGAAGAAAGCCTAACCATATAGCTACTGTAAAGTCGCTAGGGCTTAAGAAGATGAATAGTGTGGTAGAACATGAAGCAACTCCTGAATTAATGGGAAAAATTGCTCAAGTTTCTTACTTACTTGATGTAGAGGAGGTGCAATAATAACATGGAATTAAACGAATTAAGACCTTCTGTACCAAGAAAAGCTAGAAAAAGAGTTGGAAGAGGAGAATCTTCTGGATTAGGAAAAACTGCTGGTAAAGGAAGCAACGGACAAAAATCAAGAGCAGGTGGAGGAACAAAACCTGGTTTTGAAGGTGGACAAATGCCTATCATCAGAAGAACTCCAAAAAGAGGATTCAGCAACTATCCATTCAAAAAAGAATACGCTATTATTAACCTAGATGTATTAAACAGATTTGAAGAAGGTACAGTTGTTACTCCTGAACTTTTATTAGAAACTGGATTAGTAAGCAAATTACTAGACGGATTAAAAGTTCTTGGAAATGGAAATTTAGAAAAGAAAATTTCAGTAGAAGCTCACAAAGTTTCTAAAAGTGCTCAAAAAGCAATTGAAGAAAAAGGTGGTTCAGTAGAAATCATTGAAGTTAAAACTTTTGCTGATGTAGCTAAAAACAATAAGTAATAATTATTGATTAAAAGCGAGGTGAAAAACTTTGACTTTAATGGAGAGCTTTAACACTAAATTGAGAGGAATCATGAAGATTCCTGAATTAAAAGCTAGAATCGTTTTTACCTTGTTGATGTTCCTAGTTGCTAGAGTGGGGACTTATATCCCTGCTCCGGGAATTGATATTGAGAGATTGTCAGCAATGACTGCTCAAAATGACCTTTTAGGGTTTATCAATATGTTTTCGGGAGGAGCCTTCCAGAGAATATCTATATTTGCATTGGGAATTGTTCCATATATCAATGCGTCCATTGTTTTCAGTCTGCTTGCTGTAATTATCCCAAAAATTGAAGAAATTCAAAAAGAGGGAGAATCAGGAAGAGCTAAGATAAGCCAATGGACCAGATATGTGACAATCCTTATTGCGATTATGCAGGGTATTGGAGTTTGCGTGTGGCTTACATCCTCTGGTTTGGTAATTAACCCTGGTTTAAGATTCATGTTTGTTACTATAACAATCCTTACAGCAGGAACAGTGTTCCTTATGTGGGTTGGAGAACAAATATCAGTTAACGGTATAGGAAATGGTGTTTCTCTTTTAATATTTTTAAACGTTATTTCAAGAGGACCTTCAAACATAGTTCAGACTATACAGATAATGAAAGACAGTAAATTTTTAATACCAATACTTCTAGCAGTTGCAGCAGCAGCTGTTGTAGTTGTAGGCGGAATAGTTTTATTCCAGCTTGGGCAAAGAAAAATTCCTGTTCACTATGTTGGAAAGGGATTTGGAGGAAGAGGAGGAATGGCACAAAATTCCTATATTCCTTTAAAACTTAATACATCTGGGGTAATGCCTGTAATCTTTGCATCTGTAATGATGATGATACCATCACTTCTTATAAGATCATTGCCTGCAACATTCCCATTCAGAGATTATTTAGTTTTATTCTTTGACAGCAAGCACCCTGTTTACATGGTGCTTTATGCTTTAATAATTATTTTCTTCTCATTTTTCTATACTGCTATTATGTTTGACCCTGAAAAAGTTGCTGATAACTTAAAACAGAGCGGAGGAACTATTCCGGGGATAAGACCTGGAGAAGAAACAGTTGAGTATCTTGAGGGAGTTGTTACAAGAATAACTTGGGGAGGAGCAATCTTCCTTGCAGCTATATGTATACTTCCTATAATAGTCTTTACAGCAGCAGGACTTCCGGTTTTCTTTGGGGGAACAGGAATAATAATTGTTGTTGGGGTTGCACTGGATACAGTTCAACAGATAGATGCTCATTTAGTGATGAAAGAATATAAAGGATTTCTATAAAAAAGATAGCACAGTATTATCTGTGTTATCTTTTTTGTTTTTTGGATAATTGGATAAAGATTTTTATTTGAAAATTAAAATTACAAGTGTTATCATAGTGGAAGAGAATAAATTTTTTCAAGGAGAATATTATGAAAATAGGACTTGTGCTTGAGGGCGGAGGAATGAGAGGAGTGTATACTGCCGGAGTTCTTGATGCTCTTATAAATAAAAATTATTGTGCTGATTATCTTATAGGTGTTTCTGCAGGATGTACAAACGGAGCTTCTTATGTTTCGTGGCAGAAAGAAAGAGGTATGAGAACAAATATAAACTATATAGATGATAAAAGATATTTGAGTTTTTCAAGTTATTTAAAAACAGGCTCTCTTTTTGGAATGGATTTTCTTTTTTATGATATTCCAGAAAGATTAGACCCCTTTGATTATGAAAGCTGTTTTAAATCAAAATGTGATTACAGAGTCGGTGTTACAAATATTGAAACAGGAGAAGAGGAATATTATGGAAAAGAGGCTTTGAGAAAAGAGGAAAGAAATATAATTCTTCGTGCTTCAGTGTCTCTTCCTATTGCATCTCCTATTGTAGAAATAAATGGAAAGAAATATCTTGACGGGGGAATAGGAGACCCGATTCCAATTAAAAAAGCCTTTGCAGACGGCTGTGAAAAAGTTATAGTCATTCTTACAAGAGACAGATCTTATAGAAAAAAATCAACAAGAGGAAAAATATTTTTTAAAATGATATATAAAAAATATCCTAAACTTGTAAAACTTTTATGCAACCGTCACGAAAGATACAATGCTGTGCTTGAATATATAAAAGAGATGGAGAATAAGGGAAAAGCCTTTGTAGTTGCTCCGGAAAAACCTATTGAGATAGATAAATTTGAAAAGAACAAAGATAAACTTTATGAAGTTTATAAGCTTGGACTTGCTGACGGAACAAAAATTTTTGAAAAATATAAAGAATTTCTTGATGTGGAAAATCACAGAGTATAAATATATTATTAAAAAATTTTTATTTAACTAATTGAAAAAAGTTTTTATATTGTTAGAGTAAAATTTTATATTTAAAATACTATAATAATTGATTTTTAATGTTAAAAAATATATAATATAATTGTTTTGTGATAAAAAAGAAAGTATGATAGTAGATTTACATGAGCGTTTAAATTATGAAAGAGGAATATTACTTAAAATTTTTTATAGTAATTTATGTAAAAAACATAATTTATTTTTGTGATAAAATAATAACTTATAGAATAAAAATATTTTTATTTTCATAATGAATTTAATAAATATATTATACAAGGAGAAAATTAATAAATGTCTATAAAAAAAGAGAATAAAGAGTATATAACAGAGGCAGATGTTGAAACTAAATTTATATATAATATTTTATTATCTAAAATTCTAGAATATCCATCTGAATTAGTACATTTTCATGTGCCAGTGAAGATAACTCAAGGAAGAACAACAGTTACTAAAGAAGCAGATGTTGTTATAGAAAATAAAAATAGTGAAAATATTATTGTGATTGATTCAAAAGCTCCGACTGAAAATTTAGAGAACTATTTTGATCAAATAGATTCTTATGCTTTTGTTTTGGAAGCTCCTATTTCTATTTTAAGTAATTATTATCGAACTGTTGTTAGAGTATATTTACAAGGTAACAAAAAACAAATAGTATTAGATAAAAATATAAATGAATTATCAGAAAATGATTATAAAACTTTAAAAGATACTATAAAAAAATATACTACAAATGAAGTAGAAATTATAAAGTTTTTAAATAAGGAAAATATAAAAAATAAAATAACTGATTATAGAAGATTATTTCGTCAAATTCATACTAAAATAAGATCTATTGATAAATTAGATCCATCAGCATCATTTGATGAATTTTCTAAAGTATTATTTATCAAAATTATAAATGATATTATTCCTGAAAGTGATAGAATAACACCAGATAAAATTAGAATTTTAAGTAGCACCAAAATGCAGCAAAACTATGTGGATAGCTGGTTTCAAGAAAAAGTCAAAGAATTTTATCCTGGAATTTTTGCTTCAAATGAAAAAATAGCTCTTTCCCCTAAAGCACTTTGCCAAATATTAACTATTTTAGATGAAAATTTTGACTTAAAAGATTCATTAACAGATATAAAAGGAAGAGCTTTTGAAGAGTTTTTACCAAGTCAGTTAAGAGGTAAAGGATTAGGACAATTTTTTACACCTCGCTCTGTTGTCGATTTTATGATTGAATTAGCTGATGTTTCTATAACAAATAAAATATTGGATTTTGCATCAGGATCGGGAGGTTTTTTAATAAAAGCTTTCGATAGAAAAAGGCAGTTGATTAATGAAATTCAACAACCATATTTAGATTTATTAAAAAAAACTCGTGAAGAATTGTTAGAAGATATAAAAACTCAAATTTTTGGAATAGATGCTGAACCAAGGGCTGTTAGAACAGCAAAAATGAATATGTTACTCTGGGGTGACGGAAAACAAATTCAACATGGTAATGGTTTGTCAACAGTAGACTATAAAAATATGCCTTATTTGGCAAAAGAATTTGATGAAAAAGATCCAACTTCTGGAGTAGATGTTATTTTGGCAAATCCACCATTTGGTTCAGAAGAAGAAGATGAAAATATTCTTAGAAACTATTATTTATCAAAGAAAGAAAAGAAAAAGGATAAAGATACTGATAAGATAATTATTGGGTTCAAAAAAGAAAAAACAGAAAATTTATTTATAGAAAAAGCTTATAAAATGTTAAAGCCAGGAGGAAAACTATTAATTGTTTTACCAGAAGGTATTTTTAGTAATAATGATAGTCGTGTAAGAGATTATATATTAAGTCATTTTTATATAGAAACTATTGTAAAATTACCTAAACACTCTTTTACGATGTCTGGTGTAGATACTATTAATACAGTTATACTTATTGCAAAGAAAAATACAAAACAACGAATGGAAATGATTAATTTATCAGATAAAAAAACATGGATAGATAAAGACAACTGTATGGATATCAATTTTGTTGTTGTAAATCAAATTGGATATGAACCTTCAGGAAAAACAATTCAAAATGGTTATGATAGCAGTGATTTAAAAATTGTTGCTAAGAAATTATTAAATAAAGAATATTCTAAAATGTTAGCTGATCCAATAAAATATGCTGAATTAGAATTTGGAGATAACAATAAAAATGAAGCATGGAAAAAATCTATGGTTAAATTTTTAAGGATAAAATTTGAAGTAGTTCCACAGAGATTAGATCCTACATATTATTTCTTTAATGAAGAAACTAAAGAGATTTTAAATTCATTTGTTAATCTAAAGTTAACAGATATTAATTTAAAAAAAGTGAAACTTTCAGAAAATGAACTTAATTTAGATGTTGAAAAAATATATAAATATGTTTCTGTTATTAAAACATTAGATGGGACAATTACAGAAGTGGAAGAAAAAACAGTAGATGATCTCCTTTCTTTAAAAAAAGAGGCTATGCCGCAAAAATTATTTAATGGAGATATAGTTTTTAATCCTTATAGAATTAATACAGGTTCAATTATTTATATAGATTCAGAAGAAGATAATTTGATTACTAGTCCAGCATATGTGGTGTTGAGAAATTTAGATATTAATGCAAAATATTTGATACAATTACTTAAAACACCTTTTATGAAATATCAAATTCAAGTATTAGCTTCTGGTTCTGTAAGAGACAACTTTTCTAGTAATGGACTTAAAGAATTAAAAATACCGAATTTATCTGAAAATGAGCAGAAAGAAAAAATCAATATAGTAAATAATACAATTGATAAGATTAATAAACAGACTAAAGAAATAGAAAATAATATTGATTTTATAAATAAAGTTTTAAATGAATTTTAAATATAAAATTGAATAAATAAAAAAGAAGATAGATATTTTTATTATTAGCTTATTTTAAGAATATAAAAAGCAGGGAAGTCTTGAAACATATTGAAAAAAATGGTAAAATAATAAAAGTAAAAAAAGACAAGAAACTCGAAAATAATTTTGGGAGAAAATAATGGTAACTTTAAAAAATGTATTTCTTACAGCTTCATATTACTATTGCATATAAACAGGTTCAGAACAAATAAAAAAGTTTTGAGCCGGCTTTGTTATGTCAAATAGGAAGAATGCTGGAGAATATATTTAATAGGGATATACAGCCTGTTGAGGATATTCAACAGGCTTTTCTTTTGTTTTCTAAATCTTTGTGTTAAAATAAAATGTAAAATAAAAATCAGGGGGATATAATAATGGAAAATGTTTATGATGTGCTTAAAGACCGTGGATATTTAAAACAATTTACAGATGAAGAAGCAATAAAAAAACTTTTGGGAGAAGAAAAAATAACTTTCTATATAGGATTTGACCCAACAGCAGACAGCTTACATGTAGGACACTTTATTGCTATGATGTTTATGGCTCATATGCAGAGATTCGGACATAGACCAATAGCTCTTGTTGGTGGCGGAACTGCTATGGTTGGTGACCCTAGCGGAAGAACAGATATGAGAACTATGATGACAAAAGAAACAATAGCTCATAATGTTGCCTGCATAAAAAAACAAATGGAAAAATTTATAGATTTTTCTGATGGTAAGGCTATTTTAGAAAATAATGCAGACTGGCTTTTAGGATTAAATTACATTGATTTCTTAAGAGATATTGGTGCAGAATTTTCTGTAAATAAAATGCTTGCTGCAGAATGTTTTAAATCAAGAATGGAAAAAGGATTATCTTTCTTAGAATTTAACTATATGCTTATGCAGGGATATGATTTTTATGTGTTAAATCAAAAACACAATTGTAAGATGGAACTTGGTGGAGATGACCAGTGGTCAAATATAATTGCTGGAATAAATCTTGTAAGAAAGAAAAAACAAGAAACAGTATATGGAATGACTTGTACTCTTCTTACAAACAGCGAAGGAAAGAAAATGGGAAAAACAGCAAAAGGTGCTTTATGGCTTGATCCAGAAAAAACAACTCCACATGAATTCTATCAATACTGGAGAAATGTTGCTGATGAAGATGTTGAAAAATGTCTTGCACTTTTAACATTTATTCCTATGGATGAAGTAAGAAGACTTGGAGCTTTAAAAGATGCAGAAATAAATAAAGCAAAGGTTGTGCTTGCTTATGAAATTACTAAGATGATTCACGGACAGGAAGAAGCAGATAAAGCTAAAGCTGCTGCTGAGGGAGCTTTTGGTGGAAGCGGAGATATGTCAAATCTTCCAACAACAGAAATTGAAAAAGCAAATCTAGGAGTAAGCCTTATAGATTATTTAACAGAAAATGGAATTTTAAAAACTAAGAGTGAGGGAAGAAGACTTATTCAGCAGAACGGAATGTCTTTAAACGGAGACAAAGTTACTGATATTGGTTTTGCTCTTACTGAGGAAATTTTTAAAGATAATGAAGCCATTGTAAAAATGGGTAAAAAGAAATTCCACAGAATAGTTTTAAAATAAATTTGAAAACAGGTGATTTTTTTGATTCTTTTGAGAGAGACAACAGAAAGCGACATTGAAGAAATATACAATTATATTCATTTGGATTATGTGAAAAAATATTGTAATGACCCAGAGGAACAGTGGAAGGCTCATGAAAGATGGTATAAATTTCTTATACATTCAGATGCTTATCTTTTATATACTGTAACAAGCACAGAAACAGGAAAGTTTCTGGGGTGTGTTAAATTTGAGCTGGACGGAGAATGTGCAGTTATAAATATTTATCTTGTGAAAGATATAAGGGAACAGGGGTACAGCCACGGAATTCTTACTTTAAGCATAGAAGAACTGCAGCATGAAAAACCTGAAATTTCTATTGTTCTGGCTTATATTCTTGAAGAAAATGAAGTCTCAATAAATGCTTTCAAAAATCTTGGATTTCAATACGAGGGAATTGAAAACTATAAAGGAATCGAACATCTGCTTTTTGTAAAAACATTATAATAAAATATAAAAAAGCTGTTGCTCTTGATATAAAAAATAAAAATTACTTTCGTAAAAATATTTTTTATTTATATTGCTTACTTCACTAAAAATGACAAACTTACTTCGTTCAAACATGTCATTTTTAAGCGTTCAGTTTGCTTCATAAATTACAAAAATATTTTTAATCTTCGTAATTTTTATTTTTATATCTTAAAAAGTGACAGCTTTTTATATAAGAAAAAATAGGAGAGATTGGGAGGAAAAATGACCAAAAAAGAAAAAGTAAAATATATTTTACAGAAAATGGAAGAAAAATTTGGAAAACCTAAATGTGCTTTAAATTTTGAAACTCCTTTTGAACTTCTTGTAGCAGTAATTCTTTCTGCTCAATGCACAGATAAACGTGTTAATATAGTTACTGAAAAAATGTTTCGTGAAGATAAAATAAATACACCTGAGCAGTTTGCAAGTATGGAGCTTTCTGAAATAGAAGAACTTATAAGAAGTACAGGATTTTATAAGAACAAAGCTAAAAATATTCAGAAAGCAGCAAAACAGCTTCTTGAAAAATATAATGGAGAACTTCCTAAAGATATGGATAAACTTTTAGAACTTGGAGGAGTTGGAAGAAAAACAGCTAATGTTGTAAGAGGAGAAATCTGGGGACTGGCAGATGGAATAACAGTTGATACTCATGTAAAAAGAATAACAAATCTTTTAGGGCTTACAGAAGAAACAGACCCTGTAAAAATAGAAAAAGATTTAATGAAAATAGTTCCTAAAAAAAGCTGGATAGATTTTTCTCACTATATTATTCTTCAAGGACGTGATAAATGTATTGCAAGACGTCCTCAATGCCAGGAATGTGAAATAAAAGAGGTATGCAGATATTTTTCAAAATTGCAAAAATAAGCATAATTAATAAAAAATAAAATTTTCACGGTATAAAATTTTATTTTTTATTCAAAACTTTTATCATTTAGAAATTTTATTAAAAATGCCTTGAAAAATTAGGAGAAATAAGATAATAATTCTTGACATAATAAATAAAGAATGGTATAAATTATGTAGGAAAGAAATTAATTCTTGGGAGCTGATATAAAAATGAAAATATATTTAGATAATAATGCAACAACAAGGCTTGATGATGATGCCTTTGATGCAATGATACCGTTCTTTAAAGAAGAGTATGGAAATGCTTTCAGCCTTCACCTGTTTGGAAGAGAAACAGGAAAAGCTGTAGCAGAATCAAGAAAAGTTATAGCTGACCTTCTTGGAGTTCTTCCTGAAGGAATAATATTTACAGGTTCAGGAACAGAGGGAGACAACCTTGCAATAAGAGGTGTGGCAAGAGCATATAAAAACAGAGGAAAACATATAATTGTAAGTTCAATCGAACACCCAGGTGTAAGAAATACCTGCAAGGATTTAGAAAAAGAAGGATTTGAAATAACAGTTTTAAATGTTGACAAAAATGGAGTTGTTGATTTAGAGCAGCTTAAATCAGCAATAAAAGATGAGACAATTTTAATTTCTGTTATGCATGCAAATAATGAAACAGGAGTTATCCAGCCAATAGAAGAAATTGGAAAAATAGCAAAAGAAAATAAAATTTTATTCCATGTCGATGCAGTTCAGTCTATGGGAAAATTAGAAATAAATCCAAAAGAAATGGGAATAGATTTATTAGTATTTACTGCTCATAAATTTTATGGACCAAAAGGTGTCGGAGCTTTATATGTAAGAAATGGAGTAAGACTTGGAAAAGTTATCACAGGTGGAGGTCAGGAAAGAAAATTAAGACCTGGAACAACAAATACTCCTCTTATTGTTGGTATGGCAAAAGCTCTTGAAAAAGCATATGCTGAAAGAGAAGAAGAAAATAAAAGAGTTGGAGAATTAAGAGACTATTTTGAAGAACAAATTTCAGCAAGAATACCTGAAATAGTAATAAATGGAAAAGATGTGCCAAGACTTCCGGGAACATCAAGCATAACTTTCAAATATGTTGAAGGAGAATCTATTCTTCTTTCACTTAGCATGAAAGGAATAGCAGTAAGTTCTGGTTCAGCTTGTTCATCTGATGAGCTTCAAGCATCTCATGTTCTTCTTGCAATGGGAATACCAGCAGAATTTGCTCACGGAACAATAAGATTCAGTCTTGGAAAATATAACACAAAAGAAGAAATCGATTATACAATAGAAGCAGTGGTAGAAATTATCGGAAAATTAAGAATGATGTCACCGCTTTGGAATGAGTTTAACAGATAAAATTTGTAAAAAAACAGGGAGGAAAATAAATAATGCAATATTCAGAAAAAGTAATGGATCACTTTATGAATCCAAGAAACATGGGAGTAATTGAAAATCCAGATGGATACGGAAAAATAGGAAACCCATCTTGCGGAGATATAATGGAAATATTTTTAAAAATAGATAACGATATAATTACTGATGTAAAATTTAGAACATTTGGCTGTGCATCAGCAATAGCAACTTCATCTATATCTACTGAAATGATTATAGGAAAAGATATTCATGAAGCTTTAAAAATAACAAATAAAGTTGTTGCAGAAGCTCTTGATGGTCTTCCACCGGTAAAAATGCACTGTTCAGTATTAGCAGAAGAAGCAGTTAAGGCTGCAATCGAAGATTATTTATCTAAAAAACAAAAATAAATTAATGATATGTTTTGAAAAGGGCTTGGAAAAGCCCTTTATTTTTTTTAAAAAAGCGGTTATAATTAAAAAATATAAAAAATATTTGGGGTGAAAAAGTTGCTGAAAAAAATATTGCTTATAGTTTTTGGTTTGATATTAAATTTTAATATTTTTGCAGAGGGAGAAAATGAAAATTTTACAGAAACAGCAGAAGAAAAACCTATATGCAGAGCTTTTGTGTTAGGGGATACAAAGGGGAATATATATTATTCTGAAAATGAAAATGAGATGCTGCCTCTTGCTTCAGTAACAAAAGTAATGACACTTATGCTTACTTATGATGCAATAGACGAGGGAAGAATAAAACTTACAGATAAAGTTACAATAGATAAAACAATGGCTGAAATGGGCGGAAGCAGAATCTGGATGAAAGAGGGAACAAAAATTTCAGTTGAAGATTTAATAAAAGCAACAGCACTTCATTCGGCCAATAATGCTGCTTATGGGCTTGCAAAGGCTGTAGGCGGAGATGTAGATACATTTGTTGCTATGATGAATAAAAAGGCGGAAGATTTTGGCTTTGGAAGAGAGATAGAATATAATACTCCAACAGGACTTCCTCCTCATATGACAGGGAGAGGGCAGGATATAGGAAGTGCTTTAGGAGTATATAAATTATCTCTTGCTGCTTTAAAATATCCAGAATATATAAAAATGGCAGCTCAGAAAGAAGATGTTTTATCATATTCAGGAAAAACAAAAATATATAATAGAAATAAGCTTTTAGGTAGAGAAGGAATTTACGGCATTAAAACAGGACATCTCGATAATTGGTATAATATTGCTGTTGCAAGTAATCTGGAAAATATGAATTCCATAGTTGTTGTATTGGGAGCAGAAACGGAAAAAATAAGAGATGAAAAAATAGTAAGCAAGATTAAATTATTTCACAAAGATTATAAAGTTGTGGAATTTTTAAATAAGGATATTCCTGTTGATGAAATGGCTGTATCAGGAGGAGTTGTAAAAATAGTAGAAATATATCCTGATAAAAATTACGAAGACATAGCAAAGGATACTACAAATGTTAAATTTGTTGTTTATAGAAGAGAAAGTGTAAAAGCTCCTTTTAATGCAGGAGATGAAGTAGGGAAATATGAACTTTATCTTAATGACAGACTTGTTGATAAAGGAAGCCTTGTAGTAAGAGAGAGTATAGAGGGAGAAAACAGCATTTTTAATATTTTTTAAAATTGAAATAATTTTGCAGATTATAAAAAAATATTTTAATTATTTTTTACAAATTTTTCAAAAAGAATAAATTTTTTTAAATATTTTTTACAAAAAATTCATAAATAAAAAATATTTTTTGAAAAATTTTTAAATTTTCTCTAATTAAATTAGACGTTATTTTTCA
>UMEK01015452.1_pt1 | contig 20834 bp, 18 predicted proteins | sample 1964721 | NCBI WGS metagenome assembly UMEK01 (sample SAMEA4836017, study PRJEB28245) | human gut metagenome | biome: gut microbiome; material: fecal sample | place: Denmark | collected 2008 | reverse complement strand
GAGCGTCGAGCAGCGATAACAGCACACCCATATACTGCGGTGTTTTCGGGCGCACGGTCTGTGACATAAACAGCGGCACGGCACTCGCCGGACTTATTTTTTCAATACTGTTCTTTTGGCTTCTCTCTATAAACACAACAGCCCTTATCGGAGCCGCGGCGTTTCTGCTCTCGTCGTTTTTGCCGCTGAACGGTGTGCCGTAGGCAACTGCGCCGCTTTCGTTTATGATAATCGCCGGCTTATCGTCGTTTAATATATATGCGTCGGGAAATTCCGAGAGCCAAAGATGCGTGTGCGTGGATTTGCCGGTTCCGCTGCGCGCGGAAAAAAGATAGGCATTGCCGCCGCGGCACACGCACGACGAGTGAAGCATAAAGCCGTTAAATTCAAGCAGCTTTAAATAAAAAGCCTCTCCCGTCCACACATATCGGCACTCATCGAGCGTCAGCATGGGATAGCTTTGCCGCCTACGCATAAAAAAGTCATCGTCGAGTTCTATTTTTATGTCGGTTTTTTTATCGTCACTTGTGAGATACGGTCTGCTGCGCTCAAAAAGCAGTCCGTCTCCCGTCTCAAATTCAACCGTCAGACCGGCTATTTCGAATTTTTCCAAAGCGCACCTTCCCATCTTCAGTCTTCCCGTTGATTGTAACATTTTTTTGCTTTTTTGTATAGTCCGATTTTACCGCGAATATAAACCAAGAGCCGAGCTTACGTTTTACGCAGGCTCGGCTTATTTATTTTCTTATTGCACGCTTCCCTGATCACCGTCACAAGAATACACAAGCGGCATTTTCACCGTCGCTTTAAACAGGTCGCCGTCTATTGAGAGCTCAAGCTTTCCGCCCTGAAGCGTGCACAAATCCTTTGCTATCGAAAGCCCGAGGCCGCTGCCCTCCATGGTACGTGACTCGTCTCCGCGTACAAAGCGCTGAGTCAGCTCATCGGGGTCTATATTCAACTTTTCGCGTGAAGTGTTTTTTATCGTTATTGTACCGTATGAGCTGTCCCTGCCGACGTCTATATATACTCTCGTACCGGGGAGAGCATACTTTTTGACGTTGCTCAAAAGATTGTCTATGATTCGCCACGTCTTTTGGCTGTCGGCGTATATAACGATCGGCTCCGTCGGCTCGTTGAGCACCGCATCGAGATTTCTCTCCTCAAAAGCGTCGGACATTTCACCGACCGCCTGAACCGCAAGCTCATGGAGATTAACATTCATCTTGTTAAACGTCACGGCTCCCGATGACGCCTTTGACGCCTCGACAAGGTCCTCGATAAGTCTTTTGAGTCTTATGGATTTTTCATCGAGCACGTTTATATATTTTTGTGCCGAAATATCGTCTATGTCGCACTTTTTGAGCAAATCGACATATGAGATTATCGAAGTGAGCGGCGTTTTAAGGTCGTGCGATACATTTGTTATGAGCTCGGTTTTCATTCTTTCGCCCTTTACCGCCTCGTTTATCGCCTTTTGCATCTCCTCCTGCGTAAGGCTGAGGTTGAGCGCCAGCGTTTTTAAGGGCTCAGGCATATTTTCCGAATAGATGTTTTCGGGAGGCTCTCCGTTTTTTGCGTTCTCCGACGCCGCTATTATGCGGTCAAGCGACAGCACATATTTCCACATAAGCGAAACAGTCAGAATATTATACAGCAGCAGCACCGCTATAAGAAGAACGAACCAAAATCCTCTGCACATAGCCGCAACGCCGGTCAGCACGGTGTTGCCGATTATATAGCCTATAAGCACAAGCAGTACACGTTGCCTTAAGCGCACCGGCTTTTCACGAAGCCTTTTAAGCGGCGAAAATAATTTCCCGATAAGCCTAATAATATACCAAACAAGCGTTGATCGAAGCCAGTTCTTTTTCGCCTTGTAATATTTAGAAACAGAACAGAGCCACTCAAGCAGCACAGCCCACACCGCAACGGCAATAAGCGACATAACCACAAACATCATAAGCGCTTTGCCGTCGGCATAGTAATCGAAAGCATGTTTGTAATCGGCTGCCAAGTTTAAAATTCCGTAAACTCCCGCCCCCGCAACAGCGGCAGCCAAAACAAAATGCAAGTCCGTCGGAAGCTTGTCGAGAAACGAAAATTTGATTTTTTCGGGGCCTGCCGTCTCGCCTGCCGCATATATAAGGTAAACCGACACCATGGCAAGAACAAGCATAGATGCAAGGCTTAAAAATATATAGTTGTATGTATCGGCACTGCTTTTTACCATCTCCGACTGCATATTGTAATAATCGTCGCCTTCCGACAGCGTTTCGGGAAGCATCAGAATTATGTCATAGCCGTTGTTTGAAAAGCATGAGCCGAGAACGTTTGACAGCGTGCGTTTATAGTAGTAATCCGACTTAAGGCTAAAATAATATTTATCGCCGCTCTGTACGGTATAGAGCGTATCGCGGGTTATTTGCGGACTTGCCGCGACAAGTCCTCCGTCGGCAGTATAGACCATATACCATCTGCTTCCGCTTGTAAACGCCGAATAATCTCCCGATTTTTTAATTTCGTTCGCTTTCTCCTCGCTCGTTTCCGTCTCAAGATTTGTGATTATTTCGCCGGTAGACGGATTATATATATAGTATTTAAGGTTCTTTATATTTTTGATACTGCGGCTCTCCATGGCGACCGTTGTTTCATACTCACGGCGCGCCGCAGACATAACCTGAGAATATGCGTTGCTCACGAGCGATACCAGTTCCTCGTCCGTGGTGGAGGTCGAAAAGGTGACATTCCCCGAATCTCCGCTCTTAAGCGAATAGCTCTCACGGCAACCGTCATAGTAGTCCTTGTCGTAATTCGGTGAAACTACGTTGTCGGAGCGGGAATAGGCAGAGACGTTTCCGTAGACATTTGTCGTATAGGCGGAAGCACCGGCCCCCGTAACATCGTCACTCTTTTGAGAAGAGGAATACTCGGAAGCGGCATATTTATCACGATATGCCGCCACAGCCTCTGACATACATTCCTTTTTGAAGCGCTCCAGCTCTGTGCGAGCCGCATTTAGTTCCTCGTCGAAAGTGCTGTAATACGTGCTTTTATATGCGTCCCACGTCATAAGGCCGCTGCCGGCATATATCGACTGCACATCGGAGTTCAGCTTCGATGCAAACAGCGACGTTTCGGTCATATCAAGACTTTTTTCCGGCTTAGTAAGAATTTCCGAGCCGTATCTGAACAGGTCGTTTATAGCCTCAACCGCACAAATCGCCGAGGAAAACGCAAGCAACGCCGCAATAAAAAATGCAACGAGTTTTAATCCGAACGAAGTTTTAAAGCTTTTCGATTTTGTAGCCAATGCCCCACACCACCTTTAAATATTTCGGCTCTTTGGGATTTATCTCTATTTTTTCTCTTATTCTGCGTATGTGCACTGTCACGGTTTTTTCCGTCTGGAATGACGGCTCCTTCCACACCGCTTCGTATATCTGATTCGTAGAGAGAACTCTTCCTATATTTTTCATAAGATATTCGAGTATGCCGTATTCCGTAGCGGTAAGCTTGACTTTTTCGCCGTCGAGCGTAATCTCTTTGGAATCAAGGTCAAGAGCAAGCCCTCCCGTAACTATAAGGCTGTCCTTTTTCTCCATACTGCCGAGCGAAACATAACGCCTTATCTGCGATTTCACCCGTGCCATAAGCTCAAGCGGATTAAACGGCTTTGTCACATAGTCATCCGCTCCGAACGAAAGGCCCGTTATCTTGTCCGTATCCTCACTCTTGGCAGAGAGTAGGATTATCGGTATGTTTTTGCTCTCACGGAGCTTCAGCGTTGCGTTGAGTCCGTCGAGGTCAGGCATCATTATATCGAGAATTATACATTGCAGATCGTTTTCCTCCGCTGTTTTCAGTGCCTGCCTGCCGTTTTCCGCCTTAAAAACCTTATACCCCTCAAGATTTAAATATATTTCGAGTGAGTCGAGTATCGCTTTGTCGTCGTCACACACAAGAACGTTATACATAACTTTGCCCCTCTTCCGTATTTTTCGCCTGCTCGGCTGATTTTATTTTAACAGATTATCACACAAAACGGAATACAAATATTTTGTATCTCCGTTTTTCGAGACGACTCCCTACACAGTAAGTTTATACAACATCGAAATTACAAAAGCATATACAAAAAATTACAATTCGGTTAAATTTAAAAAGGTGCCGCGAAAAATATTTTATATTGTTAAATCCCTTTTCGTATGATATAATTTACAGTGTATAAATATTATTATTTCGCGCCCTGTAAGGCGGGGCTTGTGGGAGGATATGTCTTGGCGGTATTAAAGGATGTAAAAAGGCTCGTTGTCAAAGTGGGAACCTCCACGCTTGTCTACGACAACGGAAAAACAAATATAAGAAGAATGCATAAGCTTATCTCGGTACTCTCGGATATCGAAAATTCGGGCATCAAGGTAACTCTCGTCTCCTCCGGCGCGATAGGTGTCGGCACGGGAAAGCTCGGGCTCCCGGAGCGTCCGAAGGACACTCCCGGCAGGCAGGCGGCGTCCACCGTAGGTCAATGCGAGCTTATGTATATGTATGACAAGATGTTCAGCGAATACGGCCATAAAATAGGCCAACTCCTGTTCACAAAAAGCGACGTGGAGTCCCCCGAAAGGCGCAAAAATCTTATAAATACCTTTGATAAGCTCTTCTCATACGGTGCAATTCCCGTAGTAAACGAAAACGACGCAATAGGCGTTGAAGAAATTGTCTACGGCGACAATGACTGTCTCTCGGCGATAGTCGCAAAGCTCATAGGAGCCGACGCGCTGATAATCCTCACCGACATAGACGGGCTTTATAACGGTAACCCCACAGTCGACGAGGACGCCGAAATAATACCCACCGTAACCGAGATTACAGACGAGCTTATAGGCTTTGCGGGCGGTCACGGCTCAAAATTCGGCACCGGCGGAATGGTAACAAAGCTGCACGCGGCTCAAATAGCCATGAGCGCGGGAATAGATATGATAGTTATGAACGGCTCCGCTCCCGAGGATATATACAAGGCTCTCGACGGCAAACAAATAGGAACATTTTTTGTAGGTAAAAAGGATTGAGACAAAATGACTGATACCGAGCTTAAATGCCGAAACGCAAAGGAGGCTGCGAAAAAGCTCTCAACAGCCTCGGCAAACGATAAAAACAAGGCTCTTTTACTTATAGCCGAAGAGCTTAAAAGTAACAAGGATTATATTCTCCGCGAAAACGATAAGGATATGAAGGCTGCCGAGGAGAACGGCTTACCCAAGGTTCTTTTGGACAGACTTCTTCTCTCTCCCGACAGGATAGACGGTATGGCAAAGGGCGTTATCGAGGTTGCCGACCTGCCCGACCCCGTCGGTAAAACACTCTCCGATATAACAAGGCCGAACGGCCTTCGGGTCAAAAAAGTTTCGGTGCCTCTCGGAGTCATCGCCGTTATATTTGAAGCTCGCCCCAACGTCACGTCCGATGCGGCTTCGCTTTGTCTGAAATCGGGCAACTGTTCCGTGCTTCGCGGCGGCAAGGAGGCGATACACTCGAACACCGCAATATTTAATGTAATGCGCGCCGCCCTCAAAAAATCGCCCTTACCGGAGGACTGCATACAGTTTATAACCGACATTTCTCACGAGAGTGCCAACGAGCTTATGATCATGAACAAATATGTAGACGTGCTGATTCCGCGCGGCAGTGCAAGGCTTATAGGCACGGTAGTCAAAAACTCCACCGTCCCCGTTATAGAGACGGGCGTCGGCAACTGCCATATTTACGTCGATAAAGACGCCGACCTCGATATGGCGGCCGACATCATATTTAACGCCAAGACATCGCGCCCGTCCGTATGCAACGCAGCCGAGAGCCTTTTAATTCACAAGGACGTTGCCGAAAAGGCGCTGAAGCTCATCAAAAAGCGTCTTGACGAAAAAAATGTCGAGCTGCGCGGCGACAAGACATCTAAAGAGATACTTCCCGATATAAAGGAAGCCTCCGAGGACGACTGGGGTCGCGAGTACCTCGACTACATAATGTCGGTAAAGATAGTAGATAATATCGACGAGGCCATAGAGCATATCTATAAATACGGAACGGGTCACAGCGAGTGTATCGTCACCGAAAATGACGAGGCGGCAAACGAATTTATGTCGAGAGTGGACGCGGCGGCGGTATATCGCAACGCAAGCACGCGCTTTACCGACGGCGGCGAATTCGGATTCGGAGCGGAAATAGGCATATCCACGCAAAAGCTCCACGCGAGAGGCCCTCTCGGTCTGCCGCAGCTCACGTCGTTTAAATACGAAATTTTCGGAAACGGTCAGATAAGATAAGTTAGGAGAGTCAGAATGTCTGAGGCTAATGTAAATAAAAAGCGTAAAAACCGATGGGCGTTCCCCCTGGGCCTTGTAATAACGGTATTTGCCGTAATAGGTCTTGTCTGCGTAATTCTCGCCGGAGTAAACGCCACAAAAAAAGCGGTAATCAAAAGCAAAAACATAGACGAATACAATACCATGCTGACGCCTGTCGTGATGAACGACCCCGACCCGTTTGACGACATCACAAAGGCAAATAAAAATCAGCTTATTGACATTTCCGTTTGGTCTATTTTAAAGAGCAACCTCTCGCCGGACAAATACGAGTACGGCGAAGACGGTATGATAATTCCCGAGGAGGACGTAACCGCCGAATTTCACAAGCTTTTCGGTACGGACACCGAACCCGAGCACGCCACGGTAAACGGCTACGGCTACACGTTCACCTATGATTCGGCAAAGCACACGTATTCTATCCCGCTTACCGGTATTGTCCCTACCTATACGCCCGACGTTATAAAGGTTCAGAAAAAAAGCGGCGCCGTGGTTTTGACCGTCGGATACCTTGCAGGAGACCAATGGGCACAAAACAGCGAAGGCGATATGGTAGCTCCCGAGCCCGACAAATATATGAAAATCACCTTAAGGGAAAAAGACGGCAGCTATTATATAAATTCAATTCAGGCTACATCTTCGCCCGAGACGGCAACCACCGCCGTTCAGCCTGTCACCGAGGCGCCGACAGAAGCACCCGAAACCACCTCTTCCGCAGAGGCTGCGAGTGAAACTCAGCCCGTCTCAGACGGCACCGACACGTCAGACACCGCAGGCGAGAGCGATACGGCTTCGGCAGACGCGGCGGCGTGACAGTTAATTTTTAACTAAAGACTTTGTGTTAAGATTATTCGGCTTTCTAAAGGAAGCCGACAGCGTTATAAAAAGGAGAAATTATGGTAAAAATATCACCGTCAATTCTCTCAAGCGATTACGGCAATCTTGAGAGCGAACTTAAAAAAATGGAAGAATGCGGCGCGGATATGATTCACGTAGACGTTATGGACGGGCATTTTGTCCCGAACATCACGCTCGGCGCGCCGATAGTAAAGTGCATAAGAAAAGCGACAAAGCTTACCTTTGACGTGCACCTTATGATAAGCGACCCTTATAAATACGTGCCGGACTTCGCAAAGGCAGGCTCCGACATAATCACATTCCACACGGAGTCGGACTCCGATACGGAAAAGACGATAGACGAAATCCTGTCACTCGGCAAAAAGGCGGGACTTTCGGTAAAGCCCGGAACTCCGATAGAGGAGATATATCCGTATCTTGACAAGCTCTCGCTCGTGCTTATAATGACGGTTGAGCCCGGCTTCGGCGGCCAAAGCTTTATGGAGGATATGATGCCCAAGGTCACCGCTGTTAAAAACGAAATAGAACGCCGCGGGCTCAAGGACATCGACATTGAGGTTGACGGCGGAATAAATAAAGACACCATTTCGGTTGCCGCAAAGGCAGGTGCCAACGCATTTGTTTCCGGAAGCGCACTCTTCGGCAGCGACGACATAAAAAAGACCATAGCCGACTTCAAGAAGTCAGCGACGATATAAAATCGCGGCTTATAAGCTTTTTGTGCTCGAAAAGGTACTCTCTTGTGCCGACAGACGCCCTCACCGGGTTCCCGAATTCGCTGAGCACAAAAAATATTTCTCTTGAAAAGACCGCATACGGCAAAACGCATGCGGCATAGCTGTTGCCGTCAAAAAAAAGACTCGCCTGTCTTATTTTTTCGCGGTGAGGCAAAAGCCCCCTTGCAAGTCTGAAAATGTCGTCCGTCTGCGGCAAAACACAGACGTAGCCCGAAAACGGCCTTTTGGTTTTTATGCCCTTAAAGCAGAGAATCATAATACACCCTTCGTCCGTCTCCATAACGTCCACGTTCATTTTGTCAAAGGAGGTTATGTCACGGCGAATATGTCTTTGCGCTCTTTTCATTACGTCATTTATAAGGCGTCTGGTTTTCGGATTTTTACAGTCCATCTCCTCAGGGCAAAGCTCATAGCGCGACAGCTCGTTTGACGAGAGCTCGACTATCACTCTGTCCCCACGGCTTTTATGTATATTCATAGGAAAGCCTCCCCAAAATAAAAATTATCTCTTTACATCATATTGTCGGAACGCTTGTTTCGCAATGAATAAAATATGGAAAACAGGTGAATTTTTTGGAACAAAGCAAAACATCTGCCGGCATTTCGGCCGAGAGCGCCGCAAAAGCGCGCAGTGAAATTTCAATAACACGCAGATACTTTGCCGATATGCTTATCCTTATGGTCGTTCCGGCCGTGATGGCTTGGTATTACTACGGCGGCAGAGCCGTGCGCCTTATGGTGCTTTCCGTGCTTACGGCCGTGCTCTGCGAAGCCGCAGGCTCGTTTATTTTCAAAGCTCAAGTCTCTGTTTCCGACCTCTCGGCTGTCGCCACGGGCCTTATGACATCACTTTGTATGCCCGCGTCCGCTCCGTACTATCTGCCGTGCATAGCCTCGGCTTTTGCCGTTATCGTCGCAAAGCTGCCGTTCGGCAATGCGCGTTCTCATATGTTTACGCCGGCAGCGGCAGGCATAGCCTTTGTCACAATATGTATGCCGGATAAAGTTTTTTCTTATCCGGCAATACTCTCGTCCGGCACTACCGCCGTTTCGGGAGGGCAGGGATTTTTCCCAGGCACGTCTATCGCATATATGCTCTCGCAAAAAAACTCGGTCGGCACCGGCCTTTTAAACTATGTTGACGTGCTTGTAGGCTCGGTTTCCGGCCCTATGGGCGCAACCTGCTCGATAGCACTTTTCGGAGCACTCCTGTTTCTTGCTGTGAGGCGCCCGAAAAATTTCACCGTTTCCGTATCCTTCCTCGCGGTCTGTTTTATTTACGCGCTCCTGTTTCCGCGCGTGCTGACGGGCCGTTTCGTCTCGGCATTTATGGAAATATGCGGAGGAACGCTTTTGTTTTCATCGGTATTCTTTTTGACCGACGACAAGCTTCTTCCGAAGAGCTTTTACGCAAGGATATGCTACGGTGCGGCAGCAGGGCTTATGTGTATGATAATGCGTTCTGTGGGCAAATTCGAAGACAGTACGGTCTTTGCCGTACTGCTTGCAAACGGACTTGTCACCGCATTTGACAAGCTGCCGCTTACAAAGCGCGAAAGACATCTTGTTGCGGCGGAAAACGCCAAGGTGCGCGCAGCTCTCGCGGACAAGCTCGAAGAAAAGGCTCTCGAAAACGGGAAAGGCGGTGCCGAAAATGCCTGATAAAAAGAAAAAAAGCGTTTCCGTTATCAGAAGCAGCGCGATAATCAAAAATCCTGTGCTGTTTGAAGCCATAGGCATTGCACCCGTCGTTGCCATGGCGGTATCGCTCAAATCCGCCATAATTCTCTCGTTTGTGTCCTTAGTTGAGCTTTTACTTATAGAATGTCTCGCCTGCCTGCTTATGAAAAAGCTGAAGGGCAGCGTGCGAAAAATGATATATGCGATATTGGGATTGCTTATAAACATACCTCTGTTTATGCTTTTCCGATACCTTGCCCCCAACGAAACGGCGAGCGCAGGTATATTTTTGCCGCTGCTTGCGGTAAATTCGCTTATCGCGCTGCACTGCGAACGGTTCGCGGTTAAGCACAATTTCAAGGCCACCGCTCTCGATGCCGTTTCGGCAGGCTTCAGCTATGCCGCAGTAATACTTATAGTCGGCGTTGTCCGTGAAATACTCGGCAGCGGCACGGTTTACAGCGTAAAACTGAACATTCCGGTAAAACTGCCGGGTCTTTTAATGCCGTTCGGCGGATTTTTACTGCTCGGCTTTATGGCTGCGGCGTTAAAGGCGATAATAAACAAAAAATACCCCGAAAAGCATCCCGACGCCTCGTTTGACCTCTCCGAAGTCAAGCAGTCGCACGTTATAAAGTTGCGCGAATTTCTCGACACAGACCTTGACTTTTTTGAGCTCGGAGAGGAAGAACCGCAAGACGAAAAGGAAAAGCCTGACACCGACAAAAGGAAAAGCTCCGCGGCTAAGCGAAAGGCTCCGTCATTATCCGTCAAAAAGACCGCGTCCGCTCCGGCAAAGAGCAAAAAAGGTACAGGCAAAAACGGCGCGAGCAGAAGCAGTGCCGCCGACACCGAGCGGCAAAAAGACAAAAGCTTCGGCTCCTCCGCCGAATTCGAAGAGATACTCGCGGAGCTTGAGAAATACAAGCAGTACACTGCTTTTGACGGCAGTTCAGCGTCACATAGCGACACGGACAAAAGCCCGGAAAAGGACGGCGGCGCGAAAACACAACAACCGAAGGGCGGTGAAGACAAATGAGTGTCATAGCAAATCTTTTTTCGGCGGCGATGTACGCATTTGTGCTTCAAAACCTGATTTTTACCGGCGGCTACGGTGCCTCGGAGGCTGTCAGAATGGCGGCGAAGCCGAAGCAGCTTTTCCCGCTCACGGCGTTTATCACATTCTTTTCGACATTCGGCAGTATTTTTTGTGTACTGCTTGAGCAGATACCGTTTATAAGTGCTCTCAGCGAAATACAGCATTCGCTTATTTTCCTGCTTGTGATATGCATTTTGTATGTTCTTATGCTCATTTTGCTGAAGGCTGTTTTCAAGGCCAAAAAGCGAACCGTAAGGCGTCTCGGCGTGGCGGCATTCAATACCCTTGTGCTTGCCGTACCGTTTATAAATTACCGCGCGACCTTCGGCATAGCCGAGGCGATAGGCGTAGGTATAGGCTCCGGACTTGCCTTTATAGTTGCGGTGCTTATGATAAATTTCGGACTGCGCCGCTTGGTGGAAAACAAAAATATTCCGGAATGCTTTAAGGGCACACCGGCAGTATTTATATATGTTTCGATTTTGGCGCTCGCTTTTTCGGGCGTCTCAGGCAAAGGATTATCATTGTAAAGGAACGTAGAAAATGGCGTTTGACAACAGAGATATTAAGCCCCGTAAAAAGAGCTATTATCCGTTTTCAAAAAATTATCCGGGCAGACGCTCGGGTACATCATATGCGATAGGCGAAAGCCGCACCCGAAAGAAAAAGGAAAAACGCAAAAAAATCGTCTTTTCGGTTTTTCTTGTGTTCTTTTTCGTGCTCGTGTTTGTTATTGCCGCGGTTTCCATTAACCTGTCGAAAAAGCCGTATGAGCATGAGCTTACGGGCGTTCCCGCCGAATATGACGGCAAGCTGCGCGCTCTTTATATGCCCGACGACGTTCTTGACGGCGGTATAGCCTTTGACCTTTTTAAAACGGAGCTCACCGAAACAAAGGCGAACGCCGTTGTGATAGATTTTAAAACGAAGGACGGCTATCTCAATTACGTATCCTCCGTCGGTACGGCGAACGACATAGGTGCGTCGTCAAAGGCTTATCAGAACGCGTTTGCGACAATCGACAGGCTTAAAAGTGCCGGCTATAAAATAATCGCAAGAATTTATTGCTATGAGGACAGCGTTGCCGCATCGCATCTCGGCGCCGCTGCCGCCGTGACAAATTCGGACGGTACACTGTGGCTCGACAACAGCGCTCAGCACGACGGCGAGCCGTGGCTGAACCCGTATTCCCCCGTCGCGGAGAAATACCTTTTGAGCATTGTAAGCGAGATTTCCTCTCTCGGAGTTGACGCCGTTATACTCGATTCCGTGGAATTTCCCGAGAGTATTTACCTCGACAAGGCGGTATTTTCGGGCGAAGAAAAGAGCATAGAGAGCCGCAACGCGGTTTTACATTCATTTATAGAAAAGGTTAAAAACGTACTCGGCGACAAGCCGCTCTGCGTTATGCTCAGCGCCGCGGACGCGCTCGGCGGAAACACCGCCCGCTATGACGGCTCTCTCTTTGACAGCGCCGCCGATTTTGTGGCTGTGGACTTCAGAAAATCGGCGCAGAGAGACGGCTTTGCTTACGGAGAAAAAACATATTCCGCCGAAACCACCGATGAAAAAGCTCTGGTTACGGACTGTATACCGCTCTTAAGCTCAAAGCTTGACGAAAACTATCAGACCGGCGGATTTATACCGGTCATTGATGACAGCTCGATTATTTCCGAGCTTGACAGCCGAAATGTTAACAATTATGTTTTATTCGGCGAGGGATAAGCTATTATTTTAAAAATACTTGACAAAAGTTCATTTTTCTGTTATTATCGCACTTAAGATATTCCTTATGAAGGGGAGTAGCTTTTACCCGGTGGTCAACATCATGTTGCCTTTCGGCTTCTGGTCACCGAGCCTTATTAAGGTAGCAAGACCTTCGGCAGAGCTAAATTCTGTCGAAGGTCTTTTTTCTTAAAAAGGCGGCTGCTCTTTTTTAAAAAACAGGGAGGAAAAAAATGAAATACTATCTTGAAAACTCTTCCGAGGTTTTCGGCGAAGTAAAAAGCACCGAAAACGGTCTCACTTCCGAGCAGGCACGCCGGCGTTCTGCCGAAACCGGCAAAAACAAGCTTGCCGAGGGCAAGAAAACGCCGCTGATTTTGCGTTTTCTCTCGCAGTTTGCCGACCCGATGATAATCATCCTCATTGCCGCGGCGGTAATATCGGCAATAACCTCCGTATTGCAAAAAGAATTCCCATCGGACGTTATCATTATAATGTTCGTCGTAATAGTTAATGCCATACTCGGCGTATATCAGGAGAGCAAGGCCGAAAAGGCCATAGAGGCTCTTCAAAAAATGGCAGCCGCAACAACAAAGGTCTTGCGCGACGGCAAGGTATGCGAAATACCGAGTGAGGATCTTACCGTAGGCGACGTTGTACTGCTTGAAGCGGGCGACGCTGTTCCGGCGGACGGCAGAATTTTTGAAAGTGCAAGCCTTAAAATAGAGGAATCGGCACTTACGGGTGAATCCGTACCCGTCAACAAATTCATAAAAGCCATAGGCCTTGAGGGGCAAAAAGACGTCCCCCTCGGCGACCGAAAAAATATGATGTATATGGGTTCAACCGTTGTTTACGGCCGAGGCAAGGCCGTTATAACAAGCATCGGTATGGACACCGAAATGGGCAAAATAGCAGGTGCTCTGTCAAGCGCAAAGGATGAGCAGACGCCGCTTCAGAAAAAGCTCGGTCAGCTCTCAAAAATCCTCAGTTTCATAGTCCTCGGAATATGCGTATTTATGTTCGCCTTCGATATAGTCAGAGCTCTTGTAACAGGCACGGAAATGAATCTTGACTTCCTGCTCGGCTCGTTTATGCTCGCCGTATCGCTCGCGGTTGCCGCTATCCCCGAGGGTCTTGCGGCGGTAGTAACGGTTGTGCTTTCGATAGGCGTTACCAATATGTCAAAGAAAAATGCCATCATCCGCAAACTCACCGCAGTTGAAACTCTCGGTTGCGCACAGATAATCTGCTCTGATAAAACCGGTACGCTCACTCAGAACAAGATGACCGTAGTCGAGCATTACTGTGACAACGAAAAAATGCTTGCCGAGGGCATGGCTCTCTGCACGGACGTAAATCTTGACGATGACGGCAATCTTGTAGGCGAGCCCACGGAAATGGCTCTTGTGGCATACTCTATGTCGCTCGGTATGAATAAAAACGAGCTTCTGAAGAGCGCGCCGAGAGTCGGCGAGGCTCCATTTGACTCAAATCGTAAAATGATGTCCACAATTCACAAGACTGCGGACGGAATATTACAGTTCACCAAGGGTGCTCCCGACGAGATATTAAAGCACTGCACAAAGATATTCAAAAACGGCGAAGTCAGCCCTCTTACGGACGCAGACAGAGATGCCGTGCTCAAAAAGAATAAGGAATTTGCCGACAGAGCACTTCGAGTTCTCGCCTGCGGCTACAAGCAGCTTTCATGTGTTCCCGAGGATCAGTCGCCCGATAACATCGAAAATGAGCTCGTCTTCTGTGGCCTTGTAGGTATGATAGACCCCGTAAGGCCCGAAGTTAAGGCGGCAATCGAAGAATGTCGCGGTGCCGGCATAAGACCCATAATGATAACCGGCGACCACAAGGACACCGCTGTTGCAATAGCCTTGGAGCTCGGCATTATAAAGGACAAGAGCGAGGCCATAACCGGCGCGGAGCTTGATGATATTTCCGATGAGGACTTCAAAGAAAAGGTCACACAGTACTCGGTATATGCCAGAGTTCAGCCCGAGCATAAGGTAAGAATAGTAAATGCCTGGAAGAGCCGCGGTATGATAACGGCAATGACGGGTGACGGCGTAAACGACGCCCCCTCCATTAAGAGCGCGGACATAGGCGTAGGCATGGGCATTACAGGTACTGATGTAACAAAGAACGTTGCGGATATGGTCCTTGCCGACGATAACTTCGCCACCATAGTATCTGCTGTGGAAGAGGGCAGACGAATTTACGACAACATAAGGAAGTCAATTCAATTCCTGCTCTCGTCAAATCTCAGCGAGGTAATGGCTATTTTCACAGCCAACCTGCTCGGCTTCACAATATTAAAGCCCGTACATCTTCTCTGGATAAACCTTGTTACCGACTGCTTCCCGGCTCTCGCCCTCAGTATGGAGAAGGGCGAAAAGAACCTTATGAAACGTCCGCCGCGTAAATCATCGGACGGCATTTTTGCAGGCGGTGTCGGCTTTGACGTAGTATACCAAGGGCTTTTCGTAACGCTGCTTACACTTGCGGCTTACTTCATAGGCCACTTTATGGAGGCAGGCAGATGGGAGCTTACCGAGAGTGCCGACGGTATGACCATGGCGTTCCTTACAATGTCAATGTGCGAAATATTCCACTCGTTTAATATGCGTTCGCAGCATGGCTCAACCGTATCAATGCTCCTTCACGGCAGCTTCAACAAATACATTTTCGGGTCAACCGTACTTTCACTCATAACAACTGCGCTCGTTATAGAAGTACCGTTCCTTGCAGACGCTTTTGATTTCACCACTATTGACGCTCGCGAATTCTTCACGGCTCTCGGTCTTGCGTTCCTGATAATTCCTCTCGTTGAAATTGTCAAGGCAATAGAGCGTGCCGTTATAAAGAACAAAGCCAAAAAGCAGACCGTAAAATAAGCTTTGGCGACAAAACAAATATATGTTTTTCAAGGCACGGCAGTATTTCTTACTGCCGTGCCTTTTTATTTATCCCGCAGCGGCTTAATACTGGATTTTTGCGGTGATTTATGTTACCATAATAAAAAAGGCATCGGCGATGGGCGCCACCATTTAAAAAGGAGCGGAAAATATGAATCTTATATTCTTAGGAGCCGCACACGAAGTCACGGGAAGCTGCACGCTTCTCACCGCCTGCGGCAAGAACATTTTGATTGACTGCGGTATGGAGCAAGGACCCGACACATATAAAAACCGGGATATTCCCGTATCTCCAGCCGATATAGACTGCATTTTTCTGACCCATGCTCACATAGACCATTCCGGCAAGCTGCCGTACCTTACGGCAAACGGATACAAAGGGCCGATTTACGCAACCGCGTCCACAGCGAAGCTCTGCAGAATTATGCTTGAGGATTCTGCGCACATACAGCAGTTTGAAGCACAATGGCGCAACCGAAGGGCAAAACGCTCGGGCGAATCGGGATATGTTCCGCTCTACACCGTAGAGGACGCTCAAAAATGCTGTTCTCAGTTTTTGAGGTGCGAATACGGTGTGGATTATCACGTTTTTGACGGCATATCCATAAGCTTTACCGATGCGGGTCATCTTTTGGGCTCATCGAGCATTACAATAAACGTCACCGAAAACGGAGAAACCGAAAAAATAGTTTTTTCCGGCGACATAGGCAATACCGACCAGCCGATAATACGCGACCCGCAGTATATTACCGACGCCACCTACGTCATAACCGAAAGCACCTACGGCGACCGCAGTCACGGCGAAAGACTCGACTACATATCACAGCTCGTACCCATACTTGACCGCACCTTTGCGCGCGGCGGCAATGTAGTTATACCGTCGTTTGCAGTCGGCAGAACTCAGGAGCTTTTATACTTTATAAGGCAGATAAAGGAAGAGCGTATGCTCAAAAACTACAACGACTTCCCCGTATATGTGGACAGTCCCCTTGCAGTTGAGGCCACCAACGTTTTTTGCGACAGCTATTCCGACTTTGACGACGAAGCGGCGTCGCTTATCGAAAACGGTATAAATCCGATAGCCTTTCCTAACCTTTATGTCTCCGTGACAAGTGAGGAATCAAAAGCAATAAACTCAGATCCCGCTCCGAAGGTCATAATTTCGGCGAGCGGAATGTGCGAGGCCGGCAGAATACGTCATCACCTAAAGCACAATTTGTGGCGACCCGAATGTACGATTTTATTCGTCGGCTACCAAGCCGTAGGAACACTCGGCAGAGCCATAACCGACGGTGCGACGGACGTAAAGCTCTTTGACGAAAAAATCCATATAAGTGCGGAAATAGAACAGCTTCACGGCATAAGCGGTCATGCCGACAACGAGGGCTTGTTAAAGTGGATGAAGAGCTTTAAAACTCCGCCAAAGCACGTATTTGTAAATCACGGCGAAGATACGGTGTGCGAAATATACGCCGCACGTCTTCGCGACGAACTGGGGCTTTCCGCGAGTGCCCCGTACAACGGCGAGGAATACAGCCTCACCGAAAACAAGGTTCTCGTTGAGGGGAACCGCGAAAAGATAGTTAAAAATACAGCCTCGCAAAACGCCTCTCGCCGCGTAAGCACGGTTTATGAGAGACTGCTCTCGGCACAAAAGCGTCTCCAAACGGTTGTGGCACATAATGAGGGCGGTGCAAACAAGGATCTTGCAAAATTTGCGGATCAGATAATTGCGCTTTGCGAAAAATGGGACAGATAAATGACCGAAATTACACTTAACAAAGATGAACATATCGAATACCTCAGCAGGGACTTGGGGCTTATCGTCTCAAAGGAGCACACCTTCGGCACGGACGCGCTGTTGCTTGCCGACTTTGCGTCGCCGAAACGATATGACATATGCTGCGACTTCGGTACGGGCTGCGGCATAATTCCCATGCTCTGGTGCAGGGACGGCTGCGGAAAAGAAATATCGGCAGTCGAAATTCAGGAAAAGGCGTGCAATCAGCTTACGCGCTCCGTCAAGGCAAACGATTTGCAGGACAAACTCTTTGTGTACAATGCCGATTTGAAAGAAGCTCCGCGGATATTTCCGTGCGGAAAATTCGACGTTATAACGATGAATCCACCGTATAAGGCGGAAAACGCCGGAATAAAAAGCCAAAAGGAAAACGAAAAAATAGCCCGTCACGAAACGCTGTGTAATCTGCGCGACATAACAAAAGCCGCGTCGAAACTTCTGAAATTCGGCGGCAAGCTATGCATTTGTATACGACCCGAGCGCCTTTTTGAGACGATGGAGGCAATGAAGGAATATAAAATCGAGCCGAAAGCGCTGCGCCTTGTTGCAGCTTCACCCGAAAAGGCTCCGTGGCTGTGCCTTGTAGAGGGCAGACTCGGCGGAAAAACGGGCATAACGGTCAAAAACAATCTCTTTATATACAAGAGCAAGGACGTTTTGTCCAACGAAATGACAAGAATTTTAGGTAAATACAGGGAGGATATGTAATGACGGGAAAGCTTTACGTTGTCGGCACTCCGATAGGCAACCTCTCGGATTTTTCTCCCCGTGCCGCAGAGTGCCTCAGAAACTGCGATTTTATAGCGGCGGAGGACACAAGAGTCACCCTGAAGCTTTTAAACAGATTTGACATAAAAAAGCCGCTCATCAGCTATTTTGAGCACAACCGCCGTGAGCGCGGCGAAATAATTCTTGCGCGTATTCTCGGCGGAGAAAGCTGTGCTCTTGTCACGGACGCAGGTATGCCGGCAATTTCCGACCCCGGTCAGGACCTTGTTGACATCTGCATTGCATCGGGAGTAAATGTTGTATCAGTCCCCGGCCCCACCGCATTTGCCACAGCCGTGGCGTTGTCGGGGCTGCCGTCCGGCAGATTTACGTTTGAAGGCTTTTTGAGCGTAAATAAGCAGAGTCGCGCCGAGCATCTTGACAGCATTAAGGATGAAAAACGCACCATGGTGTTTTACGAGGCACCGCACAAGCTTTTACGCACGCTTAAGGACCTTTATGCCTGCCTCGGTGATCGCCGTATAGCGATTATTAAAGAGCTTACGAAAATCCACGAAAATGTTGAACGCACCACGCTCAAAAAGGCGTGCGAAAAATATGAAAGCATACCTATCAAGGGTGAATTCGTATTAGTTATAGAGGGAGCGCCGCATGCCGCTCCGGAGATTTACACGGTGGAGTCCGCCGTCGCGAAGGCAAGAGAATTCACAGATGGCGGAATGTCGAAAAACGAGGCGGCAAAAAACGCGGCAAAGCTCACCGGAATCAAAAAGAGCGACATATATAAAATCCTGACGGAGGAATAATAATGGAATATTGGTACTTGTGGCTGCTTCTTATAGTTCTGTGCGTCATTACGGTATTTGTACTTAGCAAAGCCTCGGCGGCGGCTAAAAAGCACAACAACGAGCGTGACGCTCTTTTGAGAGAATATGACAGAAAGAAAGCTCTCAAGGATGAGTTTTCATTCTTAACGCGTGAAAAAGCGGAGAGCTCCGACCCGGAAACCCTATTCGAGGGTGTTTCGGCGGTCTTACAGGCAAAAACAGAAAAGGCCGAAGACCCTGAAAAGGTATTCGGCAAATTTACAGAGGCGCAAAAATACATTTACACTCTATACTATTTTTTAGAGGATACCGAGAGCGGTTCCCTCTCGTTCTTTTTCAGAAACAACGGTGAGCCGCTGACATTTCTCGCTTCAAAGGCACTCTGTGCCGTCGGCGAAAACGAGCTTTCTTTGATTGTCGAAAAGGAATTTTCGATGTACGATGAAAACAATGAGGAAGTCTCCGTGGACAAGGACGAAATTGAAAAACTTGACGGCGAATTCAAGGCGAAGCTTCAAAAGCAGCAAGTTTTAAACAGCATAAAAACATATATTATAAAAAATATCGATATGCTGTCTTAAAAGAGAGAAGAAAGCTCATCCGCGGCTCTTTTCCGCCGCTAACTCGGCAGCTCTTTTGCGTATCAGCTTTTCCGAATGCTCCACAACGGTTTTTACGCATTTCGGTTCGGCGATATTCTTTTGCGATTCCTGATTTGCCTCAGCCATCAGCTCCCTTATTATATCCGTCATCAGCACGCTGCCGAAGACCGGACTTGTCTCGCAATCGAGCGATATCCACTTTTTCGGAATATAACCGCCGTTTGCGGCGCAAACAGCCATACGGTATATCGAAAGCGCAAAATAATCCTTCAGCTTTTCCGGCGAACCGCAGTTTATCATACTGTCATTGAGCATAACGGACGCGCGAAAAAGCGTACTCGTGCGGTATTCTCCGTCCTGCACGGTATCGGTCATATCAAATTCCTCGCTCAGAGAGCGTCTTGTATCGACCTGACCTAAGAGGTAATCGCAGCTCACGTCAAAAAAATTCGACGCGCGGCACACAAAGTCAAGGCTGCACTCCCTTATCCCCTTTTCATAGTGCGACAGGAGCGACTGCGACACACCGAGCATTTTTGCGGCGTCCTTCTGGCTCATACCGCGCTCCCTGCGAAGCTTTGTCAGCCTTGCGGCAAATACGGAATTCATAAAATGTCCCCCAAATATTACAAATTGTATTATAATTATATATCAAATTAGACTGTTTGTACAGTATTATCCCCCGGAAGGAGCAAAGCAAAATGAAAGCTTATAAAATTCACCTGATCCGCCATGCCATGACAGAGGAAAATCTTGACGGCAAATATATCGGTCAAACCGATGTGCCGGCATCCGAATACGGGCTCAGGCAAATCAAAGACATCATAGATGAATACGGCGGCTATCCCGAGGTTGACGCGGTGGTTTCAAGCCCCTTAAAGCGTTGCACGGAAACCGCAAAGCTCATATATCCCGACAAAGAGCCCATGATTTTAAACGGGCTTATAGAGTACGACTTCGGCGAATTTGAGGGCAGAACCGCCGACGAAATGAAGGATGACGATGCCTTTAAAACTTGGCTGTCGGGTGAGCACCCGGAAACGCCCGTACCCTTCGGCGAAAGTCAGGCGGCCTTCAACGAGAGAGTCTGCTCATGCTTTGCCGGGCTTATCGACGGAATTATAAAAGCCGGCGTAGAATCGACCGCGGTAATAACCCACGGCGGAGTTATTATGTCGCTTATGACTGCATTTGCCATACCGTCGCTGCCCATGCACGAGTGGATGGCACCGAACGGCACGGGATATACCCTCAGGATAGACCCGTCCGTGTGGAGCCGCGGTCAGAAGCTCGAAACCTTTTCGGAATGCCCGGCCGTGGCACTTTCCGACGACCAGGAGCGTGAGTTATGGGACTTTTACCCGACAGAGCGAGACGACGAATACGATATAACCGAGGATGTATACGGCGATAGCCCCGATGAGGACGAGGATTTCTGGAAGGGCTTATAAGCACTTCTTCTGCACGGCAGGTTTTTTCGGCGC
>UMEK01035076.1_pt1 | contig 23885 bp, 20 predicted proteins | sample 1964721 | NCBI WGS metagenome assembly UMEK01 (sample SAMEA4836017, study PRJEB28245) | human gut metagenome | biome: gut microbiome; material: fecal sample | place: Denmark | collected 2008 | reverse complement strand
AAAAAAAAAAAAAACCCGCCGAAACTATGTAGTAGTGGCGGTTTTTAATAACTTATATTTTATTAAGTATATCTGCTCTTTTCTTTAAGTATTCTTGTTTGGTTATTTTTTCGGCTTCATATAAATTCTTAAGAGAAATAAGCTCTTTTTCTATGGACATAGAAGATTTGTTGGATATAGAGGATTTGTTCTTTAAGAAATATTTTCCGCATTTGTGCCACCATATAAGAATAAAAGCAGCCAATTTAAATAAAATGCTAATATTATATAAAACGGTGACTGCCATATATGTATAACTTAAGTCTAAATCTATATCTAAGCCTAGGTATACATCGTTTATAAATAATACAATATCAAGAATAGCGTAAATTCCTAATGTTACAATACCCAGTATTGCTAAACCTCGACTTGTTTTAAATCCAATAATCACAAAATATATTATGATTAATAAAAATAGGAGATTAAATGCTGCATAAATGTTAAAGTCTATGTAATTATTCCTTAGCTGCATATATAGCCATGACACTACACAGATGCAGAAACCTGTTCGATATATGATATTTCCTGCTTTTGTACCATTTATACCAAAACAATACAAAGATAAAATTAATAAAGGAATCGAGTTTATTAGTATATAAAATAGAGATTGCAGATTACTATTTCCATAATCATTACTAAATAATCTTATTGTGTAAATAATGTATAGTATAATTGACAATATAAGGCAAGAACCAGAAATTTTTAATATCACATTTTTCATTTTAATTCTCCCATTTTACGATTGTATTCTTCTTCAGTGATAAGTCCTTTTTTTCTTAAGTCATTGAGAGTAGAAATTTTGCTTGAATTAGCATTTGTTGCAGAAGGTTTAACTGAAATAGTGCCACCATTTTGTTGATTACTTGAAACATTTTTTGAATCGGATGACTTATTTCTTCCTGCTATGATATCTGTATTTTCGATTAATTGACCAAAACCATAAATGATAAATGATGATGCCCAAGAAAGTAATGATCCTACAATAAGAACAATTAGTCCTATGGTTTTTACAATTGAATCAAACGAATTCATCATTGCTATTCCGGTTATTACAGAAGCAATAATTCCTACCCAAGTAAGTACATAAGCTAAAATTTTAATTTTTTTACCGATATTGTCAAACATAATGACTTCCTCCTAAATCTGTTTTCTGTATTATACTATAATATGATGTATAATGCAACATTTTTGTGAAGTTTGTAATAAATTTGTGATAAGATAATTTGTGATTATTAACTCTTTTGAGATTTTGTAATTTTAAATAAATTTATCCTCGTCAAGGTTGATAGGCATGTTTATTTTAAAATTTCTTGACATTACAGTAGGATATGCGGTAAAATAAAATGAAATACTATGATAGGGTAGCTATGTGTTGCCATAATTACGGGAATAAAATTCGTATATTTTGCGGATATTATTATAAATACAGATGTTCACCGTTATCAGAACGGAGAATTTATTTTATAAATAAATTAAGACCTCACGGGCGCTCAGAGGTCTTTGATATATTTATTTTTCTTTTATTCAGTACATATTTCAGAAAACGGAGGTAGATTTGTGAGTACAGAAAAGAGGAATGAAAACTTTATGCTTAAACAGTCAAGGTACTCAAAAGGCAAAAAGAATGTGAAGCAATACTCTAAAAATAATGCTTCAAAAAAGAGCGGTTCGGGTAAAAATTCCTACAACGCTTACTATAAGAAAAATGATGACGGATTTCAGCCGAAATCGAGCGGAAAGTCAAATTACGGCAAAAAGAAATATCCGTCAAAGTCAAAGGGTTATCCAAAAAAGAATGCTCAGAAGCCGTCAATTAAGATTGCATTTCTCGGCGGTCTTAACGAAATAGGCAAGAACATCACCCTTGTTGAATGTGAAAACGATATAGTCATCATCGACTGCGGTATGGCATTTCCTGACGGGGATATGCTCGGCGTTGACCTTGTAATCCCGGATTTCACATATATTGAACAGAATGCCGACAGAGTTAAGGGCATTATCCTTACACACGGACATGAGGACCATATCGGCGGTTTGCCTTTTCTTCTTTCAAAGGTGAATGTTCCGATTTACGGTACACCGCTTACGCTCGGTCTTGTAGGCAACAAGCTCAAGGAGCATAGTCTTTACAATCAATCTCAGCTTAATGTAATAAATGCAGGTCAGTCAATAAAGCTCGGTTGTATGAAGATTGACTTCATTCATGTAAACCATTCGATTCCCGATGCTGTTGCTTTTGCAATTCACACTCCGGGCGGTACTATTGTTCACACGGGCGACTTCAAGATTGACTGCACACCTATCACGGGTGATATGATTGACCTTTCAAGCTTTGCAAGAGTGGGTGACGAAGGTGTTCTTGCACTTCTTTCGGAGAGTACAAATGCCGAAAGACCCGGATACACCCCTACGGAAAGAACTGTATCCGACAGCCTTGATAATCTTTTCAAGAGTGCGGAAAATTACAGAATTATAATTGCAACTTTTGCATCAAATGTAAACCGTGTTCAGCAGATTATTGACTGTGCAGAAAAGTACGGAAGAAAGGTTGCTTTTTCTGGCAGAAGTATGGTCAACTATATGGATGTTGCACAAAAGCTCGGATATCTTCATCTTCCCGAAAATATTCTTATCGATATTGATATGCTCGACAAGTATATGCCGCAGCAGGTTGTTCTTGTTACAACAGGCAGTCAGGGCGAGCCGATGAGCGCACTTTCAAGAATGGCATATTCAGACCACCGCAAGGTAATGGTCGGTGAGGGTGATTTCATCATAATTTCAGCCAATCCGATTCCCGGTAATGAGAAAACAGTCGGCAATGTTGTTGACGAACTTCTTAAAAAGGGTTGTAAGGTAATTTATGAGTCAATGTATGAAGTTCATGTTTCAGGTCATGCCTGTCAGGAGGAACTCAAAATCATGCAGAAGCTTGTAAAGCCAAAGTATTTTATCCCTGTTCACGGCGAACAGAAACACCTCAGAAAACATGCCGACCTTGCAATGTTTCTCGGTATGGAACGCAAGAACATTTATATCGGTGATGTCGGAAGTGTTCTTGAAATCAACGAGGATTATATGAAAGAGCTTCCGCCTGTTCAGGCAGGCAAGGTGTTCGTTGACGGTCTTGGCGTTGGTGATGTCGGAAGTATCGTTCTTCGTGACAGAAAGCACCTCGGACAGGACGGACTTATCATTATTGTTGCTTCTCTTGATGTTTATGACGGTCATGTTATCAGCGGTCCCGATATTGTTTCAAGAGGATTTGTATATGTTCGTGAGAGCGAAAGACTTCTTGAAGAGGTCAAGCAGACCGCTCTTGCAATTCTTGAGGATTGTGCAGAGAATAATGTTCACGAATGGTGCATTATTAAGAACAGAATCAAGGATGATGTTTCAAAACTTATCGGTCAGCGTACAAGGAGAGCTCCGATGATTCTTCCTATTCTTCAGGAGGTTTAAGTTTTATTCGCTGATTTATTTTTTGCTATTTTGTTATTAACAGAGGTTTGACATGAGAAAAAGAAATTGGACGCTTACACCGTGGTTCATAATTTTTTCGGTGATAATGTTTGCCATGGCTGTTGTCAGCTATGACTATTCGCCTGTTGTGTTCTATATCGAACTCGGTGTGTCTGTTCTTTCCTTAGCCGTTGTGCTTATAACTTCATTGCGATTTACAAGCTATGTAAAAAGTACGGTAAAAAATATAGTCGGAAGTATAAAGGGTATTAACGAAGAGTACCTTGAAAAATTCAGTTGCCCTGTTGCCGTTATAGGAAGACAGGGTGACATTGTATGGTGCAATTCACGATTCCGCAAGGCTATGTGCGGCGGAAAGGGCGCAGAGGGCGATAATATCAAAGCCTACCTTTCGGGAAAAGAAATTGACTGTCTGAAAAAGGGTGAGAGCTGTGATGTTGCCATTGACGGCAGAGAATACACGGTTTATTGCCGTTCTACAGGCGAGGGCGCTGTCTGTGAATTTATCGAAAACACCTATTACAAGCAGATTACAAGGGAATATCTTGCTTCCAAGCCGTGCGTTGCGATTGCCGTTTTTGACAATGCAGAGGACTTTTCCGATAACTCGGACGAGTCGTTTTCCGAGGCAATGCTCGATATTGAAGTTTGCCTGCAAAAGTGGGCGGAGCAGTATTCGGCTCTTTACAAAAAAATCGGCAACAACCGTTATATGATAATTTTCAGAGATGCCGATGTTGAAAAAATGGCAGCCGATAAGTTTCCGATTCTTAAAACTATCCGAGGAATTACGATAAACAACCACAGTGCGTCAATCTCGGTAGGTCTTTGCCGAGGTTATAATAACATCAAAGAGAGCGAGCTCAACGCAAGGAAAGCCCTTGAAATGGCACTGGGCAGAGGCGGCGATCAGGTTGCTGTCATTAAAAAAGACAATACATACGAGTTCTTCGGCGGAAAGGTTGCCGCAGCGGAAAAGGCAAGCAAGGTGCGTATGAGAGTTATTGCAAACGCAATCAGCCGTGTTGTTGCCGACTGCGACAAGGTCTTTATTATGGGACACAAGTTTTCCGACCTTGACTGTGTAGGTGCGGCAATCGGACTTCAATGCATAATGGAGAAAACTTTCAAGCGTTATTCAAAGGTTGTCATTAACCGAGAAACCTCAATGGCAAAACAGCTTATTGAATATACTGATGAAAAGCTTGACACCGATATATTCATCTCTCCGGAAGCCGCTCTTTCGGGACTTACCCAGAAGTCGCTTCTTATCATAGTTGACACGCACCTGAAGCGTTCTCTTGAAAGCAGTGAGCTCTACGAAAAATGTAAAAAGGTTATCATTATCGACCACCACAGAAAGGCGGTTGATTACATAAACAACGCTCTTGTGTTCTGTCACGAACCCTCGGCGTCTTCAACCTGTGAAATGTGCAGTGAAATAATCAGCTGTCTTGATGATTCTCCGCTCACATATGTTCAGGCTGACGCAATGCTTGCAGGCATTACACTTGACACAAAGAATTTTGCCGTTAAAACAGGTGTGCGCACATTTGAGGCGGCGGCTTATCTGAGAAAAAGGGGTGCAAACACACTCACCGTAAAGGGTATGTTCTCCGATAATATCGAAACCTACCGTGAAAAGGTTGACATTGTGTGCAAGGCTCATGTTTACCGTGGCTGTGCAATTTCGATTGCGCCGAGCGGTGACGGCGATATAAGGCTTGCGTCGGCTCAGGCGGCTGATGAAATGCTCAACCTCAAAGGTGTTGACGCATCCTTCGTTCTTTTTGAAGACAACAGTCAAATTAACATTTCAGCAAGAAGCTACGGTAATGTTAATGTTCAGATTATAATGGAAAAGCTTGGCGGCGGCGGTCATCAGACCATGGCGGCGACACAGCTTAAAAACACTACAAAAGAGCTTGCTTATCAACAGTTGCTGTCTGAAATTGACAACACACTTGATGATGAGGAAAACTCGTAAGAAAGGTTGATTGGTTATGAAAGTAATTTTAATGCAGGATGTAAAATCACTCGGCAAAAAAGGCGAGCTTGTTGAAGCGTCTGACGGCTATGCAAGAAACTTTCTCCTTCCGAGAAAGCTTGCAAAAGAGGCAAACGCTCAGGCTATGAATGAATATAAGAATGCCGAGAATTCCAAAAATTATAAAATTGCAACCCAAAAGGCTCAGGCAGAACATGATAAAAAGACTCTTGAGGGCAAAACCTTCAAGATGACTGCAAAAGCAGGACAGGGCGGCAGACTTTTCGGCAGCGTAACTTCAAAGCAGGTTGCCGAGGAAATCAAAAAGCAGTACAACATTGATGTTGACAAGCGCAAGGTTGTTCTTGACTGCGACATTAAGGAATTCGGTACATATCACGCAGAGGTAAAGCTCTTTACAGGCGTTTCTGCAAAGATTGATGTTCAGGTATCCGAGGCATAATAAACAGGAGTAAAAATGGCTGATTTAAATTTTGCGGGCAGTTATGACGGACTTCATCTGCCGTACAGCCCCGAAGCGGAACAAGCGGTTTTAGGTGCAATCATTCTTGAAAGCGACACCTTTGACAAGGTTGTTGATACTCTGAAAAGCCCCGATTATTTCTATGTTTCTTTGCACAAGCTGATTTTTGCACAGATGCAGGAGATGATCGGACTCGGCCTTAGCATCGACTTTGTCACTCTGCTTGAAAAATTAAAACAGAATAAGGCTTTTGACGAGACAACGGGAAAAACCTACCTTATGGATCTTGTCAACAATTGTCCGTCAATTTCAAATGCCGAGGAGTATGCGAAGATTATTGCGGAAAAGTACAATGTTCGCAGACTTATTACGGCGTCCCGAGAAATTATTGATGACGCAACTGCAGGCAATGATGATCCCTCGGTTCTGATTGATTCGGCAGAACAGAAGATTTTTGACATCAGACAGGGCAATGAAAAGCACGGTCTTGAGCGTATCAACTCGGTAATTTTACAGACTTTTGACCGACTTGACGCACTCAACAGCGAAACCGACAACAGTATGAAACCTATCCCAACGGGCATAGGCGACCTTGACCGAATGATTACGGGACTTAACCGTTCCGACCTTATCATTCTTGCCGCCCGACCGGGTATGGGTAAAACGAGTTTCGCACTCAATATTGCACGAAATGTTGCGTGTAAGTCTAAAAAGACCGTTGCGTTTTTCTCGCTTGAAATGTCAAAGGAACAGCTTGCAAGCCGTCTGCTTTCAAGTGAGGCGCTTATCGGCGGTACAAAACTGAGAACAGGTCAGCTTACCGAGGAGGAGTGGTCAAGACTTATCCCCGCAAGCGATATTCTCAGCAAAACCGACCTCTATCTTGACGATACTCCTGGTATTACAATTCCTGAGATGAAGTCAAGACTTCGCCGACTTCACAACCTTGATCTCGTTGTAATCGACTATCTTCAGCTTATGTCGAGCAGCAGAAAGATTGACAGCCGTGTAAATGAAATTTCGGAAATTACACGAAATCTGAAAATTCTTGCAAAGGAAATGAATGTTCCCGTAATCACCCTGTCACAGCTTTCCCGTGCTGCAGAAAAGCGTGATGACCACAGACCGCAGATTGCCGACCTGAGAGATTCGGGTTCTATCGAGCAGGATGCCGATATCGTATTGTTCCTTTATCGTGAGGGCTACTATGACAAAGAGAGCGGAGAGGATTCTGCCGCACCGACAGCCGATATGAATTCGGGCGAGTGTATCGTAGCAAAGAACCGTCACGGTGAAACTAATATTGTAAAACTGCATTGGCAGGGCGAGTTCATGCGCTTTACGGGAACGGACAACCGAGATGCTTAACCGTGTTACAGCAACCGTTGAAAAATACGGCTTGCTTGAAAAAGGCGACAGCGTAATCGTTGCACTTTCGGGCGGAGCTGATTCCACGGCTTTGTTAAGCGTTTTTGTTTCTCTGAAAGAAAAATACAATCTTTCGATTTATGCCGCTCATATCAACCACAATATCCGTGGTGATGAGGCAAAGCGTGATGAAAATTTCTGTAAAATTCTTTGTAAGAAATTTAACACGGAACTTTTCATAAAAACCGTTGATATTCCCACACTTGCCAAACAGCAGAAAATCAGCGAAGAGCTTTGCGGAAGAAATGTCCGCTACGCTTTCTTTGAAGAGCTTTCGCAAAAACTTTGTGCAAAGATTGCAACCGCTCACACGGCATCCGACAATGCCGAAACGCTGATATTCAATATTGCAAGGGGTGCGTCTTTGACAGGTTTGTCGGCAATTCCTCCAAAACGGGGGAACATAATCAGACCGCTGATTGAACTTTCGAGAGGTGACATTGAAAGCTATTGCGAGGAAAACAACCTTGAATATGTTACCGACAGTACGAATCTTGACGATGATTACACACGAAATTACATTAGACATAACATTATTCCGTGTCTTAAAAAGCTGAATCCTTCTTTTGAACGGACGGCTTTAGGCTTGAGTGAAAATGCCGGAGAGTCGGCTGCTTTCATCAAGAAATGTGCCGAAAAAGCCGTGCATGACTGCAAAAGTAATTTTGGCTACGACTGCAAAAAGCTGTTGAGCCTTGATTCTGCCGTTCTGAAGGAAATGTTGTTTATTCTGTTAAAGAATAATTGCAACATTTCTCCCGAAAGAAAAACAATTTTACTATTGTGTGAAATAATCAGAAACGGAGGAAGCGTTGAACTGTCAAAACAATGCACAGCCGTTTCAAAACAGGGAATACTCCGCTTTGTATGTCCTAAAAACTCCCCTGATTTTAATGAAATTCCGTTAAAGAATAATATGACCTTTTCTTATGACGGAAAAATATACACGGTAAATGAAATTACCGAAAAAGTAACAAATCAAAATAACCTCGTTTCCAAAAAGCGGCTTGGCGAAAATCCTGTTTTTCGCACACGCAGAGCAGGCGACAGGTTTACATATCCGGACCGCATGGTCACAAAACCGCTCCGCAAGGTTTTTAACGAACAGAAAATCCCGTCCGAAATGAGGGACAGGCTGTTACTGCTTGCGGTATCCAACACCGTTTTGTGGTGTGAAAAGCTTGGTGTTTCATTGCAGGGAAAGGCGGATGACACCGAAAAAACCGAAAAATTACTCATAAATATAGACAAAGAGGGTTAATTATGCATAAGGATATTGAAAAAATTCTGTATTCAGAAAAAGATATTGAAAATATTGTGAACACTATTGCAAAACAGATTGAAAAAGATTATAATGACAAAGATTTTATAATGGTCGGTCTGCTCAAGGGCAGCGTTGCCTTTATGGTTGACCTTATGAGAAAGGTTAATCTTGATTTTTCAATCGACTTTATCGTTGCTTCAAGCTACGGCAGCGGTACTGTAAGCTCAGGCAGAGTTAATATTCAGAAGGATATTTCCCAGTCTGTTGAGGGCAAGGATATTCTCATTGTTGAGGATATTATCGACTCAGGCAATACTCTTGACTTTATCACAAAATATCTCAAAGCCAAGAAGGCAAAATCAGTAAAGCTCTGTACACTTTTTAACAAGCCGGACAGACGGGTTGCCGATATCCATATTGACTACGCAGGTGCGGTAATTCCGGATGAATTTATCGTCGGCTACGGTCTTGACTATGACGAAAAGTACAGAAATCTTCCTTATGTAGGCGTATTAAAGCCGTCAGTTTATTCGTGATTTTAATGCGAAAATAAGCCGCAAATTTTCGTGGCATTACATATTTCCACCTCGGAAAAATAATACTATACAGAGGAGTGACAGCATTGGACAATAAAAAGAAAGTGCGCAATCTGCTGCTTTATCTCGGAATTCCCATTCTGATAATCATTATAACAGCGGCTGTGCTGAGCACAAATAAGTCAACTTCACCGAAAACCTCGGAGCTTGAGCAGTATTTTGTTCAGGATATGGTTGACAGCTTTAACATTGACTACGGTTCAGGTCAGATTGAAATTACCCTTAAAGAGGGTATGAGTCCTATCAAATCAACCGATTCCGACTCTCAATCTGCAACAACTGCTACTCAGCCCGCAACTGAACAGCAGGAAACCCGTTCGAACAGCAAAAAATCAAAGATTGTTGTAAAAGGACAGCTTGCCGACATTCAGCGTTTCCTTGATGACATCAAGCCGTACTACAATCCGGCGTCAACTGATGAAATTCCGCATAACCTTACCCGTGCAACGGATAATTCCATACTTATGGAAATGATTCCGACACTAATCATTATGATTATTCTCATCGTTGCCTGGGTGCTCATTATGAAGAAAATGGGCGGCGGAGGTCTTGGCGGCAAGGAAATGAGCTTTGGCAAAGCCAAGATTAAGAATACAAACGATGAAAAGCGCAAGACAACATTTGATGATGTTGCAGGTGCCGATGAAGAAAAGGAAGAGCTTGCAGAGGTTGTTGAGTTCCTCAAGGCTCCTGAAAAGTATAACAAACTCGGCGCAAGAATACCAAAGGGCGTTCTTCTTGTAGGCCCTCCCGGTACAGGTAAAACATTGCTTGCAAGAGCTGTTGCAGGTGAGGCAGGTGTGCCGTTCTTCTCAATTTCAGGTTCAGACTTTGTTGAGATGTTTGTCGGTGTCGGTGCGTCCCGTGTTCGTGACCTCTTTGATCAGGCAAAGAAAAACTCGCCTTGTATCATCTTTATTGATGAGATTGACGCCGTAGGTCGCCAGAGAGGCGCAGGTCTTGGCGGCGGCAACGATGAGCGTGAGCAGACTCTTAACCAGTTGCTTGTTGAAATGGACGGTTTCGGTGCTAACGAGGGTGTAATCCTTATTGCCGCAACTAACAGACCCGATGTTCTCGATCCGGCTCTTATGCGTCCGGGCAGATTTGACCGTCAGGTTGTTGTAAGCTATCCCGATGTAAACGGCCGTGAGGCTATCCTCAAGGTTCATGCAAGAAAGAAACCTCTTGCACCCGATGTAAATCTCAAGACTATTGCTAAAACAACAGCCGGATTTACAGGTGCGGACCTTGAAAATCTTCTTAATGAGGCCGCACTTCTTGCCGCAAGAAAAGATAAAAAAGCCATTACCATGGACGAAATCAAGGAGGCAACAGTCAAGGTTGTTGTCGGTGCAGAGAAAAAGAGCAAAGTAATGAGTGAGAAAGAGAAAAAGCTCACAGCCTATCATGAGGCAGGTCACGCAATTCTCTTTGATAAGCTCGAAACTCAGGATCCTGTTCACGAGATTTCAATTATTCCGACAGGTATGGCAGGCGGTTACACAATGCCGCTCCCGAGTGAGGACAAGTCATACAACTCACGCAGAGGTATGTATGAGGATATCGTTGTAAGTCTTGGCGGTCGAGTTGCCGAAGAACTTATTATGGATGACATCTCAACAGGTGCGTCAAACGATATTGAAAAGGCTACAAAAACAGCCCGTGCAATGGTTACAAAGTACGGTATGACTAAGGAACTCGGTTGTGTATGCTACGGCACAGACAACAACTCCGTATTCCTCGGCAGAGATATGGGCAGCAGAACTCAGGATTATTCCGAGGCTACCGCAGCTAAAATCGATCAGCTTGTTCTTGATATGGTCAACAAGGCATATGGCGACGCTACTAAGATTCTCAGCGATAATATGGATAAACTCCACGATATTGCAAAATATCTTATCAAGCATGAGAAGATGGGCAGCGAGGACTTTACTGCCGTAATGAACGGCACATATAAAGAACCCGAAGAAGTTGAGCAGGAAACTGCCGACAAAGAACCCTCAGCCGAAACAAAGGTTGACGAGTCCACAGAAGGTTAATATCAAATAAACATAGCCTCTCGCAATGAGAGGCTATGCGTGTATATGAATCAAAATTTAAACGAATGTATGAAGTTGTGTCAGGTGTTTGACACAGTAAAGGGTAGATGAAATGGCACAGGATAAAATTATTGTGAGAGGTGCAAAAGAGCATAACCTCAAAAATGTAAATGTTGAAATTCCCCGTAACAAACTTGTCGTAATTACAGGACTTTCGGGTTCGGGCAAAAGCTCGCTTGCGTTTGACACAATCTATGCCGAGGGACAGAGAAGATATGTTGAAAGCCTTTCTTCCTATGCAAGAATGTTTCTCGGTCAGATGGATAAGCCTAATGTTGAAAGCATAGAGGGACTTTCGCCTGCAATATCAATCGATCAGAAAACTACTTCAAAGAATCCCCGTTCAACGGTCGGTACGGTTACGGAAATTTACGATTATCTCCGCCTTTTGTACGCAAGAATAGGTGTTCCGCATTGTACGGTTTGCGGAAGGGAAATCCGTCAGCAGACAGTTGACCAGATTGTCGATAAGATTATGACCTATGAAACGGGTACGAAAATTCAGGTTATGGCTCCCGTTGTAAGGGGCAGAAAGGGCGAACACGCAAAAGTTCTTGACAGTGCCGGAAAATCGGGTTATGTCCGTGCAAGAGTTGACGGGATCATCTATGATTTGTCGGAAAATATTCCGATTGAGAAAAATAAAAAGCATAATATAGAAATCATTGTTGACCGTCTTGTAATCAAGCCTGAAATAGCATCAAGGCTTTCAGACAGCATCGAAACAGCGTCAAAGCTTGGCGGCGGTCTTGTTACGGTGAACTTCAACGGCGATGAGGATGTGACTTTTTCACAAAAATATGCCTGCCCCGAACACGGTGTGAGCATTGACGAGCTTTCACCGAGAATGTTTTCATTCAACAATCCGTTCGGTGCGTGCCCAAAGTGTACGGGACTCGGCGTATTCCTCAAAATTGATGAGAACAAAATTATTCCCGATATGTCAAAGAGTATCCGTGACGGCGGTATCAAGGGCAGCGGTTGGGCAATGGAAGGCAGTACAATTGCCGCAATGTATATGGAGGCTTTAGCGAAAAAGTACAATTTTTCGCTTGATGAACCGCTTGAAAATCTCCCGAAGGAAACTATCGACAAAATCCTCTACGGCACAGGTGATGATGAGCTGACAATCAATAAAAAATCGGTTTACGGCGGAGGTACTTATCAGCATAAATTTGAGGGTATAATCAACAACCTTGAACGCCGTTATCATGACACAAGCAGTAACTGGATTAAGGATGAAATCCGTTCGTATATGGCAGAAATTCCATGTGATCTTTGTCACGGTGACAGACTTTCAGCCGAAAGCCTTGCAGTAACAGTCGGCGGACTTAACATTGCCGATTTCTGCAAAATGTCGGTTATTGACGCACTCGAATTTGTAGGTCAGCTCAAGCTTACGGAAAAAGAGCAGATTATCGGTGCTGAAATTATAAAAGAAATTAACGAAAGACTTAACTTTCTCAAGAGCGTAGGACTCGGCTACCTTACTCTTTCAAGAAGCTCGGGAACACTCAGCGGCGGTGAAAGTCAGCGAATCCGCCTTGCAACGCAAATCGGCAGTTCGCTTATGGGTGTGCTGTATATTCTTGACGAGCCGAGTATCGGACTTCATCAGCGTGACAATGAAAAACTTCTTGCAACCTTAAAGCGACTTCGTGACCTCGGAAATACTGTTATCGTTGTTGAACACGATGAGGACACTATGTATGCCGCAGATTGCATTGTGGATGTAGGCCCCGGGGCAGGTATTCACGGCGGTGAAATTGTCTGTGTCGGTGATGTTGAAAAGATTAAGCAATGTCCGAATTCAATCACAGGCAAGTATCTTTCGGGCGAACGCAAAGTTCCCGTTCCCGAAAAGCGCAGAAAAGGAAACGGACTTTTCCTTGAAGTCAGAGGAGCGGCTGAAAATAACCTTAAAAATATCAATGTTAAAATTCCGCTCGGTGAATTTGTCTGCGTAACAGGTGTTTCGGGTTCGGGCAAAAGCTCACTTGTAAACGAAATTCTTTACAAAGCCCTTGCCCGTGACCTTAATCGAGCAAAGACAATTCCCGGCAAGCACAAGGAAATCAAGGGTATGGAAAATCTTGATAAGGTAATTGCCATTGACCAAAGTCCTATCGGCAGAACTCCCCGTTCAAATCCTGCAACATACACAGGTGTGTTTACGGATATCAGAATGCTTTATGCCGCTACAACCGATGCGAAAATGCGTGGTTTTACACCAAGCAGATTTTCATTCAATGTAAAGGGCGGCAGATGTGAGGCTTGTCAGGGTGACGGTATTATCAAGATTGAAATGCACTTTTTATCAGATGTTTATGTTCCGTGTGAGGTCTGCAAGGGCAAGAGATATAACCGTGAAACCCTCGAAGTAAAGTACAAGGGCAAGTCAATCAATGATGTTCTTGAAATGTCCGTTGAGGAGGGAATGGAGTTCTTCTCAAATATCCCGAAGATTTACAGAAAGCTGAAAACCCTGTATGAAGTGGGTCTTGGTTATATAAAGCTCGGTCAGCCTGCAACAACGCTTTCGGGCGGTGAGGCTCAGCGTGTAAAGCTTGCAACAGAGCTTTCAAAACGCAGTACGGGCAAGACAATTTATATTCTTGACGAGCCGACAACGGGCTTGCACATTGCCGATGTACACAGACTTGTTGATGTCCTTCAGCTTCTTGTTGACGGCGGAAACACGGTTGTTGTAATTGAACACAACCTTGACCTTATCAAGACAGCCGATTATCTTATTGACCTCGGTCCCGAGGGCGGTGACGGCGGTGGTACAATCGTTGCCAAAGGCACTCCCGAACAGGTTGCAAAGGTTGAAAAATCATTTACGGGACAGTATCTTAAACCGTTGTTATAATTCTTATAGAGAAAAATAATCGTTTTAAAAAATAAATATAAAGAAATTTCGGAGAAATTGCATTGTTTAGTGCAATTTCTCCTTTTTTTGAGCCTGTAAGTGGGAGGTGATTTTTTTGACAGACCAAATTCTTATAGCGTTGATTTCATTTGCAGGAACTCTTGCCGGCTCACTTGCAGGCATTTTTACAGCGTCAAGATTATCAAATTATCGCATTGAACAGCTCGAAAAAAAGGTTGACAAGCATAATAATCTTGTTGAGCGTGTATATCTTATTGAGCAGCACGAGGCAGTTAATGATAACAAAATCAAAACAGCGGAACACAGAATAGCGGATTTGGAAAACGAACAAAACAAGGAAAGGAAAATATAATATAATGAGTAAAATAAAAATATGCTTAAAAAAGCCGTGTTTAAAAAGAGCGTTCAGAACATTTATTCAGACTGCTCTCGGTTATGTTATCACCAATGTAACGCTCGCTTTGGGCGGTATTGATTTTAATGACGGTGATGTTGTAAAGAACGCTCTCATCGGTCTTGCTGTTGCGGCTGTTGCGGCAGGTGCATCGGCAGTAATGAATTTAAAAGAGGGAGAAGATAAAGACAATGAGTAAAAAAATATATCTCAGTCCGTCAAACCAAAACGGCAACACCTATGCAACGGGCGGTACGAATGAAATGGCTCAGTGCGACAAAATTGCCGCCGCAGCAGCCAAAGCACTCAAGCGTTGCGGATTCGATGTTATGGTCGCAAAGTCGGGCACGCTTATGCAGACACGCTGTCCCGAATCGGATAAGTTTGGAGCAGACATTCATATGCCGATTCACACTAATGCGTTTAACGGCAAATATACGGGCGGTACAAGAGTGTTTTGCCTGAACTCAAACGGCAGAAAGGCTGCCGAGGCGGTAAAGTCTGCCCTCGGAGCAATCTCGCCCGGCAAGGACGATTCAGTCAGCTACAAAACCGACCTCTACGAAATCAATGTGCCGAAGGCATTAACCGTGTATGTTGAGTGTGAGTTTCACGACACCGTGACAGGCTCGGATTGGATACGCAAGAATACAGTTGCAATCGGAGAGGCAATCTGCAAGGGTATGTGTAATTATTTTGATGTGAAATACAAAACTGACTCTGCAGGCTCAGACAGTTCAAAAGCGGGTTCGGATAAAGCTTTCAGGCGTTATATCGTGAGAATAACCTCGTCAAACGGCGTGAATATCCGTAAAGGTCCGGGTACAAATTACGATGTGAACGGTGCTGTTCCAAAGGGCGGAGCGTACACGATAGTCGAAGAAAAGTCGGGTGCAGGTGCAGCCAAGTGGGGCAAACTCAAAAGCGGTGCCGGATGGATAGCACTTGATTATACTGAAAAAATAAGATAAAGAAAAAGGAGTCGTGATTTTTCACGACTCCGATTTTTATGCAGAAATTATGTAATTATGAATTTTTTCCAAACGCAAAAAAGACCGTCAAATGACGATCCTTTTCGCGATTGTGTGTTTTATGAAAATGAATGTTTCAATAAAGAAGCAAACATTTTTGCCTAATATTTAATGAACAGGTAAGATTAAAGTTTTGAACCTTATCTTTGTTCATTGTCTTATATTATACCGATTTTTAGGGGTAAATTCAAGGTGAGAGGGTGCAATTCTAATATTCATACAGTCGAAAAGACAAACTGTACAAAAAATCAAGAAGATGTTTGTGCAGTATTTTTTTAGAATCTTAAATTACCCGACAAATACGATGATTTTAATAATTGGCTCTATACAAAATAAACAAAAAGTAAATCAATAAGAAATATTGTTTTTACTGTTAAACACCATTTTTAATTGGATTAATCTTTTTCCTGCGGATATTTGCCATAAAAACAAGTGCAACGATAAAGGCTACAGCTTCGCCGATAGGGAATGCAATCCAGATTATTGAAGATGCAAAATCAAAGCATGAAAAGATGTATGCAAGGGGCAGAGGAACAACAATAAGTCGTACAAGCGAAAGTATCAGCGAATGCACACCGTTGCCGAGTGCCTGAAAAATTCCCTGATACGCAATGTTAGCACCGACAAATATAAATCCGGGTGTGATTATTCTAATTGCAAGCATTGCAAGTTCGGTTGTCGATTCTGTAAGCGAGAATATTCCGAGTATCTGTTTTGCAAAAATTTGAAGAATTATAATTCCTGCACAAAGAATTGATACCGTGTAAATAAGTCCGTATTTAATGCTGTCGTTTACTCGCTTTTTATCCTGTTTGCCGTAGTTGAACGCTATAATCGGAATCATCGCATTGTTCATGCCGAATGCGGCAAAAAATACAAACTGCTGAATTTTGTAATAGATACCGTAAGCCGTAACCGCATCCGTTGAAACTCTTACAAAAATAACATTTATGCTGTATGTCAAAATCGACATAAGCGCCTGCATAATAATAGCGGGGATACCAACCTGATAAATTTGCCTGATAATCCTGCCTTCGGGTTTCATATACTTTAATGATGTGTTGAAATGCTTTGAATTGCATCTGAAATAGAAATATGCGTCAATAAAGAATGAAATGAACTGACCTATAACTGTTGCGATAGCCGCACCGTCAATACCGAGCTTCGGGCAACCGCACCAACCGAAAATCATAATCGGATCAAGTATCATGTTCACAACCGCACCGACAATCTGTGCAACTGTTGTCTGCATTGTATATCCCGTTGCCTGTAACAGCTTTTCAAAAATCATGTACATACTAACGCCCAGTGAACTGTAGGTGCAGATTTTAAGATACGAAACAGCCATTGATGTGATAATCGGATCGCTTGTTTGTGAGGCTATGTATGCGTCAACTCCGAATATTCCGAAAAGCACAAATACAACACAGGTGCAAAGTGCAAGAAAAATTGAGTTGCCCGAAATTTTACTGCACTTTTCTTTATTGCCCTCACCAAGACTTCTTGACAAAATCGAGTTGATGCCGACTCCCGTACCGACTCCGACCGCAACCATAAGCATCTGAACAGGAAATGCCAGCGTGAGTGCATTTACCGCATAATCACCGAGTGCGGGTATATTCGGATCTTTCATACAGCTTACAAAGTAGCTGTCAACGATATTGTACACAGCCTGTACAACCATTGAAATTATCATCGGAACACCCATAGTAAGCAAAAGCCTGCTTATTTTTTCAGTTCCCATTTTATTCATTTTTTGCGGTTTTTCCATTATATAACCTCCGATGTTTTTGACACAAAAATGTGCAGCATTGAAAATCCGGACTTATGCCATTCAATGCTGCACGATTACTCTTATTATACACTTTTTATTATGCTTTTGTAATTGATTTACACACCAAAATTTTGGTAAAAACGCAAAATCTTTTTGTTGATTATCCGAATTATATGTCATAAACAAAGAAATTTTGAAAAACAGAGCATAGTCCGTACAAAGGGACAGTGAATGTATGTCACTTATAATATCGAACAAATGTTCTTGAATTTGTTTGATATGTTCTGTATAATGGAATTAGAAGGTTGAAAGCCCCGCCGACCTTCTAAATGAATAAAATCAAGGAAAGGATATCGGTATGGTTAATTATTTTGAATGGTCAATGGAATATAAAAATACTGCCGACAGCATTCAGGATGTTATCGACAGACTCAAAGCAGAAAAAAGAGGCAAATCGGAAATCAACAAAAAAGAACTTGATTTGAAAATTGCAAAATACAAGATTTATTATAATGAATGCATTCACATTTCAGATCATCTAATGGATAGATATTACGGAGCATGATAAAATGAAAAGAGAATTTATACATATTACAGATAACAACAAACACAGATTAATGTCGGATTCGGGATTTTGGCATGGCAGTACAAATGAAAACTCCCGTGATAAGATGAAGAAAATTCTTTCAATGGCTGTTCTGAACGAGCTTACCGAAAGACAGAGAATCTGTATTGTAGATTACTATCTCAACGGCAAAAAGGAAAAGGAGATTGCAAAAGAGTTGGGAGTCAACTCGTCAACGGTTTCCCGTCACATTATGAAGGCAAGGGATAAACTCAGACATATTGCGTCTTATTATGTAAATTAATCGTCAGCAATTTTAAAATCGGGAAGATACCACAGCAATGCTTCTTCGGCACTGTAGCCGTTTTTGCAAAGGTAATCAATTCCCGAAAGACTCACTCCGACACATTCGGCATTTGCGTCAAAATCGGTTTGGTAACAATCCCACGGAGATGCAACGCTGTGAATATACCTGTAATTTTCGTTTTTGTATGTAGTACCGTTTGAAGTTTCGGAATAGGGAACAAACAACGCTTCGCTGTTTTTGCGGAGCGTTTTGTTTTTTGCACTCTCAGCGGCTTTTTTTATTTCACCGTAAACATCCTTTATACTTCCCGATGCGTTTTCTTCATACAGAAAATCGTTTGCCTTGAAAGAATCGGGATTAGCTCTGTAATTTGTGTTCATAAGAATTGCAATCGCCTTTAGTGTTTCGGCAGAGTAGCTGTCTTTATACAATCCTGCCGTCAACGCACAGAGAATTTCACCCGAATTTTTTGGCTTTTCGGGGGTGTCGGATGTTGAAACTGTCGGTTTTGCAAAAGACTGTTCAGAACATTTTGAAACTGCAATAGGGAGGATTGCCGTGAGAATCAGCAGAAGGACAACTGCAATTAATTTTTCCTTCATTACCATGCTCCTTTATTTCGCACAAAAAAATAAATAATACTATTGTATTTTGTGACTTATTTTTTCTTGACATAACGGTTATGTTGGCTTAAAATAATATATGATTGATTCGAAATAATAATTACTTACAATTCATTTTGTATTTGTTTTTGCTGTTTGATTTTTCGGCGGCATATCAATAATCGTGTAACAAAGTCGTTTTTTAAAATTGTCTTGTTACGGTACAGAAACGGAGATTTTTATGAAAACCAAATATTCAGTTATACCATTTATTCCGGCTGTAATAGCTGCTATAGGTCTTAAAATTATGAGTATGTTCGCAGTTGACGGCAACGGATTGTTGTTCGGCATGAACAAGTCGGGCATTAACTATTTCATAATTGAAATCATACTCGGGCTTTTTGCGGTTTGTGTTTTAATTAACCTTTTTGACAGAAAGACGGCTCCCGTATATCCCGTTAAAAAGAATTTTGTTTCGGGTGCGTTTGCAGTAATTTCGGGTATTGCGATTGTCGGTTCGTCATTTTTGGCTTTGATTAACGCAACTCCGGGTAACACGGATAATTATCTTTTGAGCATCATTGCGGCTCTGTTCTCGATTCCTGCGGCTATTGCTATGATTATGATCGGCAAGGTGCATTTTTCAGGCAAATCAATCGTATCAAATGTGTCGATGTTCTTTGTTTTCCCTGCACTCTGGGGATGCAGTGAACTCGTTTCGGAATTTCTCGCCGCAACAAAGGTTTCAATCTCAGCAAGCGATATGACACCGCTCTTCTGCTACATTTTCATCACACTTTACCTTTTCTCAAGTTCAATGGTTGTTTCAAGGGTAAAGGGCAGAAACCCTGTTAAGGCCTGCTTTATTTACGGTATGCCCGCTGCCGCTGTTTCACTTTCATACGGTGTCGGTGCTGTTTTGACATCATCCGTTGAAAACACAGGCATCAGTGCTCTTGTGAACGGAGTTATGTTTATTGTTCTCGGCATTTATATTGTTTCGTTTTCTGTTGAAATGTTCGCAGGCTGCCTTACAAAGGCGGAGGTTGAGATTATCGAAAGCCTTCCCGAAGATGATGATACATACGAAAACAGCTATATCAGCTCAGGCGGTTACGATGAGCTTGTTGTTTCCGATAAAAAGGAAGATGATGTTCCTGCAAGCAATGACAGCTACGAGGCAGTTGCACAGGGACTTTCCGATTTTGTGATGGGCTACGATGAGGAAAAATATGACGATGCAACAATCAAAAACGAAAATATAAATGACGGTCTTGTTCTCGGCTACGGCGATGAAAATCAGACTCAGCCTGCAGAAAAAATTGCCGCCGAGCCTTTAAAAGAGGAAACTGCAAAGCCTGTTGCAGAAGCTCCTGCAGAGCCTGAAATTCCCGAAGAACCCGTGTACGCAAAGCGTCTTAATGTTTCAGAGGAAAAGCCCGAGCCTGTAAAGGCAGAAGCTCCTGTTAAAGCCCCTGTTGAAGACGCAGAGGTTTCAGACGACAGAATGAGCGAAATCGACAGACTTCTCAAGGAACTTGAAGATAAAAAATAATTAAGAACATCGAATTAGGTGTTGACATTCAGGTTTTAGAGTGGTACTATACAAATGAAAAGAAAATTGATTTTTGATGAGGACACGATTTGCAGTCCCGCTTTTTCCAGAGAGCGAAATTATTTGCTGTGATATTTCGCAAAAAGCATTGCAAGTTACCACCTTTAAGACTGTGCAGGAAATGGCACGGCGTTTGGTTGCGTTAAAACCGTCAAGAGGGCTTTTGGCCGAACTTGGGTGGAACCACGATTTATTCGTCCCAATATTCCGTTTTGGAATATTGGGATTTTTTGTTTTCATCACATATTAAAAAGGAGAATGGTTATGATTAATGTTGAATTAAAAGGCGGAGCAGTCAAGGAATTTGAAAACGGTACAACTCCTGCCGAAATTGCAAAATCAATCGGTGCAGGCTTGTACAAGTCTGTTTGCTGTGCAAAGGTTGACGGCGACCTTTGTGACCTCAGAACACCGCTTGAAAAAGATTGTAAGGTTGAACTTCTCACATTCGATAATGTTGACGGTCAGAAAACTTTCTGGCACACAGCCTCTCATGTTCTTGCTCAGGCAGTAAAAAGACTTTATCCGAATGCAAAGTGTGCAATCGGTCCTGCCGTTGACAACGGTTTTTACTATGATTTTGATGTTGAAAAGCCTTTCTCACCCGAAGACCTTGAAAAAATCAAGGCTGAGATGAAGAAAATCGTAAAATCAGGTCTTGAGCTTGAAAGAGTTGAGCTTTCTCCGGAGGAGGCTGAAAAGAAACTTGAAGAGATGAACGAGCCTTACAAGGTTGAACTTGTTAAGGAACATTCCGACAAGGGCGAGCATATCACATTCTACAAACAGGGTGAGTTTATTGACCTCTGCGCAGGTCCTCACCTCATGAGTGTTGCACCGATCAAGGCTATTGAACTCACTGCCTGCACAGGCGCTTACTGGAGAGGCGACGCAAACAACGCACAGCTTTGCCGTGTTTACGGCGTGGCGTTCCCTAAGGCGTCAATGCTTGAAGAACACCTCAAAAAGCTTGAAGAAGCAAAGCTTCGTGACCACAACAAGCTCGGTCGTGAACTTGAATACTTTACAACTGTTGACTATGTAGGTCAGGGACTTCCTATTCTTCTTCCAAAGGGTGCAAGAGTTGTTCAGCTTTTACAGAGATGGGTTGAAGATGTTGAGCAGTCAAAGGGCTGTCTTCTTACAAAAACTCCTCTTCTTGCAAAGAGAGATCTTTATAAGATTTCAGGTCACTGGGATCATTATCTTGACGGTATGTTTGTACTCGGCGACCCGCATGATGAAGAAAAGGAATGCTTCGCACTTCGTCCTATGACTTGCCCGTTCCAGTATCAGGTTTATCTTAACAAACAGCGTTCATATCGTGACCTTCCGATGCGTCTTACGGAAACATCAACACTTTTCCGTAACGAGGCAAGCGGTGAGATGCACGGTCTTATCCGTGTTCGTCAGTTCACAATTTCAGAAGGACACTACATTCTTCGTCCAGATCAGCTTGAACAGGAATTCAAGGGTTGTCTTGAGCTTGCTAAATATTTCCTTGACACGGTAGGACTTCTTGAAAACTGTACTTTCAGATTCTCACAGTGGGATCCCGAAAACAAGAATAATAAGTATGAGGGTACAAAGGAACAGTGGGAAGAGTCACAGGCTGTTATGAAAACTATTCTCGATGACCTTGATGTTGACTATGAGATTGGTATTGACGAGGCCGCATTCTACGGTCCGAAGCTTGATATTCAGTACAAGAATGTATTCGGTAAGGAAGACACAATTGTTACAATCCAGATTGATATGCTCCTTGCCGAAAAATTCGGTATGTACTACATCGACAAGGACGGTCAGAAGAAGCTTCCGTATATTATTCACAGAACTTCACTCGGTTGCTTTGAAAGAACTCTTGCATATATGATTGAGAGATTTGCCGGTGTAATGCCGCTTTGGCTTGCTCCCGAGCAGATCAGACTTCTTCCGATAAAAGAGGGTAATGTTGAGTATGCACAGGGTATTGCAGACAGACTTACTTCACTCGGCATGAGAGTTACTGTTGACAGCAGAGATGAAAATATCGGTCCAAAGATTAAGGCTGCAAGACTTGAAAGAATTCCGTATATCCTTGTAATCGGCGACAACGAGATGAATTCATCAACAGTTACGGTTCGTTCAAGAAAAAGAGGAGAAATCCCGAATATGCCCGTTGACGAGTTTGTTGCTCTTGTTAAGAATGAAGTAGATACAAAAGAAAAATAATTCTGAAATTTTTTCGGAGGGATGCTGATGTCCGGAGGATTCACTCCGTTTGATAAAAACAGCTACAGAGAATCAAAACGCAGACGAAAACAGGTGCTTATTGAGGAGAGAACGGGAAGAATTCTTCCCGTATCAAATCCTCGCCGAAGGTACATTGCGTTAGCTTGTATCGGTGTGATTCTTGTCGCAGCTATTGCGTTCGGAATTTTTTCAATACTTAAAAGTAATCAGAAAAGTAATCCCGAAACTCCCGAACAGATTCAGGCAGAAAGCGAAATGCTGCTGACGGTTGTTGACAGCGCAAATCCGCTTGATAAGGATTATATGCCCGATCTTGAAACCGTGAACGGATTCAGAGTGAACAGGGACGCACTGAAACCGCTTGAGAATCTTTTGAAAGCGTCAAAAGAAAACGGCACCGAGCTTAAAATCAAAACTGCATATGTGAGTTATGATGAACAGGAAGAAAGGTTTCAGTCCGAACTTCAAAAGATGTTGCAATCATCAAAATATACAACTGTCAGAGCAGAGGCGGAGGTCTTAAAAATCACGCCTCACGGCGGACAGTCGGAGTCACAGACGGGATTGCTTGTTGAATTTGATTTTTCAAATTCGGGTTCAAAGGCATTTCTTGAGCGAAACTGCGTTGAATACGGATTCGTTCAGAGATATACCGAAAGCAAAACCTCAGTAACACGAATGAATCCGTCAGACTCGCTGTACAGATATGTGGGGATTGAAAACGCAAAGCGTATGCGTTCCTACGGAATGTGCCTTGAAGAGTACAAAAGCTACCTTCAAAAACAGGCAATCCCAAAATAAAATAAATATTTTTTAAAAACGCTTGCATTTTGCAATATTATGTTGTATAATTAATCCGTTAATTGTGTAATGTCAGGTAGGTGAAAACAATGAAAGAGAATATCCATCCTAAGTATGAGAAAACAACAATTACTTGTGCTTGCGGTAATGTTATTGAAACAGGTTCAACAAAGAAGGACATCCGTGTTGAAATTTGTTCAAAATGCCACCCATTCTTTACAGGAAAGCAGAAATTAGTTGATACCGGCGGACGCGTTGACAGATTCAAGAAGCGTTTCGGTATGGATA
>UMEK01020957.1_pt1 | contig 33240 bp, 31 predicted proteins | sample 1964721 | NCBI WGS metagenome assembly UMEK01 (sample SAMEA4836017, study PRJEB28245) | human gut metagenome | biome: gut microbiome; material: fecal sample | place: Denmark | collected 2008 | reverse complement strand
AGTTTTATGGTGAAAGATTTTTCTGAAAGCCAGATTTTGGAATTAGCTTCTTATACAGGGAAAATGATTTTGCAAAACGGCGGAGAAGTTTATAGAACAGAAGATGTAATAGGAAGGGTAGGAAAACATTTTGGATATGAAGTTGATGCCTTTGTAACTCTTACATGTATAGTTGTATCTATAAAAGGAGCTGATGGAAAATATTATTCGCAGGTTACACGTATAAAAGGAAGAGATTTAAATTTAAATAAAATTCATAAATTTAATAATGCAATAAGACATATTGACGAATATACATATGAAGAATTTTTTCAGAAATTAAAATATATTGAAAAAAATTTTTATTTGGAATTTTACAGATTTGTTTTTGGATGCACAGTTATCGGAGCAACTTTTCCTGTTATGTTTAACACATGGGTAAATGAAATAATTATAGGAGGAATAGGAGGATTTATTGTAGGAATATTCCTTTCATTTTTAAATAAGTATAAAGTCAATAGTGTAATTACAAATATTTTAGGAGGAATGATCTGCTCATCAATAGCATGTTTTGCTACGTACATGGGATATACTGAGCATACTTCTGTTATAATTATTTCAGATTTGATGATATTTGTTCCAGGGATAGCTTTTGTAAATACAATAAGAGACCTTACATCCGGAGATTTGATTGCAGGAACTTCTCGTTTTACAGAAGTCATTATGGTGGCGGCTTCTCTTGCTGTGGGAACAGGAATTGTTCTTAAAACATTTATGTCTTTGGGAGGTGTTGTATATTGATAATCCAATTTATTTTTTCATCTCTCAGTGCATTGGGATTTGCTTATATTTTTAATGTAAGAGGAAAAATTGCATGGGCAGCAGCTCTTGTAGGAGGGATAGGCTGGGTGATTTATCTTTTTTCTCTAAAAATGGGAGTATCTTTAGGAATTTCTTTCTTTATTATTGGAGCGGCTACAACTTTTGGTTCAGAAATGATAGCAAGAATTTTTAAAACTCCTGTTACTTCAGCACTTATTCCAACAATAACTCCAATAGTTCCCGGAAGCGGAGCATACTACACAATGTTTTATCTTTTTAACGGGCAGTCTGAACTTGCCACACAAAAAGCAATAGACACATTTGTTATGACAGGAGCTATGATTTTAGGATTTTTGGTTGTATCAGATATATTTAAACTTTATACAAAATATAAAACAAAAAAGAAAATGAAAAAAGGGATTTTATAACAATCCCTTTTTTCTGTGCTGTTTATTTTAGGAAAAAAATTATTTATTTAAAAATTCAATAAATCTTCTGTAACCAGCTTTTCCCTCTTCGTCTTGTTTATATACTCCTGCATTTTCCAAAACTTTTGAGAAAGCTATTCCTATTTCAACTTTAATTATATTTTCAACATTTTCTGCTGTGATACTTTCATATTTTTTAAGAATTTCTTCACACCAGTCAGCATGTTTTTCAACTTTTTCATTTTCTCTTATAAGAGAAGCAGCATTTTTTTCTACCATTAATTTTTCAAGAAGTTTCATTTCTTCTTTTAATCTTCCAGGAAGAACAGCAAGACCCATTACTTCAATTAATCCTATATTTTCTTTTTTAATATGGTGAAGTTCTTGATGAGGGTGGAATATTCCTAATGGATATTCTTCAGAAGTTCTGTTGTTTCTTAAAACCAAATCAATTTCGTATGCTCCGTTTTTCTTTCTTGCAATAGGAGTTATTGTGTTGTGAGGAGTATCTCCTGTGAAAGCTGAGATTTCACATTTTTCATCACTGTATCCTCTCCATGCTGTAAGAATTTTATCAGACAAATCAACTAACTTTTCTTTTGATTCTCCTCTTAAACGAATAACAGACATAGGCCATTTTACTTTTTCTACAGTAACATCTTCAAATCCTTTTATAGTAAAAGTTTCTTCTGCTTCAGCCACTGCCATAGGGAAATCGTGATGTCCTCCTTGGAAATGATCATGACTTAAAATAGAACCTCCAACTATTGGAAGATCTGCATTTGATCCGACAAAATAATGAGGGAAGATATCAACAAATTCTAAAACTCTTTCAAAACTTCCTCTGCTTATTTTCATTGGTCTGTGTTCACCAGAGAATAAAATGCAGTGTTCATTGTAATATACATAAGGTGAATATTGTAAAAACCAAGGTTCATTTGTAAGAGTTACAGGAATTATTCTGTGGTTTTGTCTTGCAGGGTGATTCATTCTTCCTTGGTATCCTTCGTTTTCTTTACAAAGAAGACATTTTGGATATGAAGATTGAGGAGCAAGTTTTGCTTTTGCAATATCTCTTGGATCTTTTTCTGGTTTAGAAAGATTTACTGTAATTTCAATATTTCCATATTCAGTATCTGCAAGCCAGTGAAGATTTTTAGCAATTCTGTCCACTCTTATATAATTTGTATTTTGTGAAAAAGCATAATAATTATTTGTTGCAGTTTCAGGAGAAACTTCGTAATCCTCTTTAAATTTTCTTATTACTTCGCTGGGTCTTGGAGTAAGTTCTCCCATAACTTTTGTATCAAACAGATCTCTTTCATCAAAAGTATTTTCAATAATACCTTTTTCAGCTGCCCAGTCACACATTCTATTTAAAATATCATATGGTTTTTCAATTTCAAAAGTTTCAGTCACTTCTTCACAGTCGTCAAGACCGAAAACAGCAAGAAGTTTATTTCTGCTGTAAACGATATCTTCTTTTTCTATAAGTTTTACACTTTCAGCAAAGGCTAAAAGTTTTTCAATTTCAAGATAAATATTTATATTTTCCATTAGCATTCACCTAACTTTCTTGAACCGTCTCCAACGTTTGCAACGTAGAAAGCAGCTTCAAGACCAGTTTCTTTTGTATATTTTTCTCCAACATTTTTTATAAATTCATCAATAAACTCATTTTTAACAAGACTTACAGCACAACCTCCAAAACCTGCACCTGTCATTCTTGCTCCAACAGTTCCTTCCTGTTCCCATGCAGCAGCAACGATAGCATCAAGTTCTTTACCTGTTACTTCATAATCATCTCTTAAAGAAATATGAGATCCGTTCATAAGTTTTCCAAATTTTTCAATATCATTTTCTTTTAAGCATTTAACACTTTCAAGAACTCTTACATTTTCAGATACAGCATGTCTTACTCTTGGAACAGCTTCTTCTGATTTTATATATTTTTTAACTTCTTCAAAATCTTCCATTGTCATATCGCAAAGATGATTTATTTCCTTTCCAGCTTCTTGAATATCTTTTAAAGCAGCTTCACAAGAAGCTCTTCTTTCGTTGTATTTAGATTCTCCAAGCCCTCTTCTTTTATTTGTATTCATTATAACAATAGAAATTCCATCTAATTTTACAGGAACATAATCATATTCTAAAGTGTCGCAGTTAAGAAGAATAGCTTTATCTTCTTTTCCCATTCCAACAGCAAACTGATCCATAATTCCGCAGTTTACTCCAATGAATTTGTTTTCAGCTTCCTGCCCGAATTTAACTATATCTATCATAGAAACTTTATCGTTAAGTCCTGAAATTTCTCTTATGATTGTTCCCATTAAAACTTCAAGAGAAGCAGATGAAGAAAGTCCTGCACCATTTGGAATATTTCCAAAGAAAACTATATCTGCACCATGTTCTATTTTATATCCGTGTTTTATAAAAGTATCAATAACACCTTTACAATAATCAGCCCACACATCAGTCTTTATTAATTTTTTTAAAGAAAATTCTACTATTCCGTCTTTTTCAAAGTTCATTGAATACATTCTGAATATATCGTCGTCTCTTCTTCTGCAGACAGCATATGTACCAAAACTTAAAGCACAAGGAAAAACATATCCGCCGTTGTAATCAATATGTTCACCTATTAAATTAACTCTTCCCGGAGTGAAAAATATTTCTTTTTTTCCTTCACTTCCAAAGATTTCATCAAATTTAGCAACTACTTGCATTTCTACTGCCATTTTTTATCCTCCTAAATGTAATCTATGTACAAATATTATACTTTGTGTTAAAAAAAAAATAAAATTTTTTAAGAAAAATATGGTATACTTTATTAAAAAAATTAATAAAGTGGCAATTTTATTTCTTTTTTATTTTGACAAATAGGAATAAATATATTAAAAATATATTAACAGAGACAGAGGTGTTGTATGAAGCAAAGTATAAGAGAAGAAGAAATTCTTAAAATCATCAAAGAAAGAAAGATGATTTCCCGGCTTGAACTTGCTGAAATATTTGACCTGACTCCTGCCAGAATTTCTAAAATAATAAAATCTCTTTTGGACAAGCAGATTATTTTAGAAAAAAATATAGGGGTTTCTACCGGAGGACGACCTCCTGTAATCCTTACAATAAATGAAAAAATTTTTGGAGATGTACTGGGGCTTAACCTTGCACCTAAAAATATTTTTCTTTCGGTGGGACAAGTAAATGGAGAGATACGCAAAAGAAAAAAATATTCCCTTGAAAAAATTCAAGATGAGGACATTTTAAATTTTATAGAAAAACTTATTGCAAATACTCTCTCGGCAGAGAAAAAGATCGGAGTCATTACGGTTATTATTACAGGATTTGTTAATAAAGAAAAGGGCATTTCAATAATGTCTCCTCATTACAAGTGGAGAAACTTAAATATAGTAAAACACTTGGAGGAAAAATTTAATATTCCTGTATTACTGGAACACGACGTAAGAGCAATGGCTCTTACAGAACAGCAGATAGGAGAATGCAGAGGTGTTGAAGATTTTGTAATTTTCAATATTTCTGAAGGAATAGGAACATGTGCATGTATTGACGGCAATGTGTACAGAGGATTTAACTCCATGGCTGGAGAAATGGGACACATAGTTATAAATACCAGCAGCATAAGAAAATGTTCCTGCGGAAAAAGAGGCTGTCTTGAAGCAGAATCATCAAATACTGCAATTATAAAAAGGATTACCTCTGATATTAAAATCGGAAAATACAGTATGCTGAAAGATATATTATCAAAAAAAGGATCTCTGGAAATGGATGATATTCTTTTAGGAGTAAAAAAACGTGATTTCCTTGCAATACAAGTTACAAATGAAGCAATAGAATATATTGCTCAGGGGCTTAATATTTTAGTTTCAATTATTGACCCTGAAAAAATAGTGCTTGTAGGTGAAATTTTTACAAGTAAATATCTTATGGACACTCTTAGATTTGAACTTAATAAATTTTCTTTGGAATTTCAAAAATGCATAATAGAACCTACTAAACTAGGAGATGAATTATTTTATTACTCTCCTATTGCAGTAGTTACAAAAAATATTTTTGAGAATAAAGAATTTACTAAAAAGTATATAACTAAAATGGGAGGTTCCTATGATTTCAACTGATGTAAAAGAATGGGGAATTACAAAAAAAGGCGAGCAGGTTTACTGCTACACTTTAAAAAATGAATTTTTAGAAGTAAATATTTTAAATTATGGCGGAGTTATTCAAAAAATAATGATGCCTGATAAAAATGGAAAATTTGAAAATATAGTTTTAGGATTTGATGATATAAAAGGGTATGAAGAACGTTCACCACATTTTGGAGCTATTGTAGGAAGAACAGCAGGAAGAATAAAAAAAGGTGAGCTTTATATAAACGGAACTCTTTATCAGCTTGAAACTAATAACTGCGGAAATAATCTTCATGGTTATCCTGAATTTTACGGGCAGAAAATATGGGATTGCGAGATATTAGAGGAGGAAGAAAGAGCAGTTCTTATTTTAAAAAGAACTTCCCCTCATCTTGAGGCAGGTTATCCGGGAAAAATTGATTTCACTGTCAAATATATTCTGGATAAAAATTCTCTTATATTGGAATATGAAGGAATTCCAGACAGAGATACTTATATGAGCCTTACAAATCATACATATTTTAATTTAAGCGGAGATTATAAAAAGGACATTGGCAATCAAAAAATTACACTGGCATGTGATGAATATCTGGAAGTTGATGAAGAAACTCTTCCTGTCAAAATTTCAAAAGTGGACAATTCTATTTTTGATTTAAGAAAGGGAAGAACTTTTAATGATGTATTCAGTTCAGATGAAGAACAGGTAAAAATAGTAAACGGCGGAATAGATCATCCTTTTGTTCTTTCACACAAAGAAAATTTAGATGCTGTGTGCATTGATGAAGAAAGCGGAAGAATTCTTGAGATGAAAACAGACCAGCCTGCTGTTGTAATATACACAGGAAATTGGCTTGATGAAGCAGGAGTTATTTCGGGAAATGTAGTCTGCAGAAATCATTTTGGTTTTTGTTTAGAGACACAGGACTATCCTGATGTATTTAAATTTATTCCCGAAAAAAGCAAAATTTATAATGAAAATAAAAAATATACACAAAAAACAACCTTTATTTTCAAAAGTTTTGTTAAATAATTAAAAAAAGTGTATTGACAAAATACAAAATTAAAAGTATATTAAAAGAGAAAGAGAAAAAACTCTCAAAATATACTAAATTAAAAAGTTTTAAAATTATTTTTCCTATAAAAAGGCATGGAAAAAATAAATATTAAAAAATAAAATAAGGTATATTTATAAAAACTTAGGAGGTAATTTTTTATGAAAAAAGCTAGTATTTTCTTAGGAGCAGTTATCTTAGCAGCAGGACTTGTTGGTTGTGGAGGAGAAAAAGCAGCTGAAACTAAAGCACCAGAAAAATTAAGAGTTGGTCTTACTGCATATAAATATGACGACAACTTTATCGCTTTATTCAGACAAGTAGTAAGTGACGAGGCAGCTAAAGTTGCTGACAAAGTTGATCTTCAAATGAACGATTCACAAAACAGCCAAACTACACAAAATGACCAAATAGATGTTATGTTATCAAAAGGAGTTGACTCTTTAGCAATCAACCTTGTTGACCCAGCTTCAGGAGCAACAGTACTTGAAAAAATAAAAGCAGAAGATGTACCAGTTGTATTCTACAACAAAAGACCAGATCAATCAGTTATTGATTCTTACGACAAAGCATACTATGTAGGAATTGACCCTAACGCTCAAGGTATAGCTCAAGGAGAATTAATTGCAAAATTATGGAAAGAAAATCCAGCTCTTGACCTTAACAAAGACGGTGTTATCCAATACGTTATGTTAAAAGGAGAACCTGGACACCCAGATGCTGAAGCTAGAACAATTTATTCAGTAAAAACTCTTAACGAAATGGGAATTCCTACTGAAGAACTTCACCTAGACGCTGCTCTTTGGGATACAGCTATGGCAAAAGATAAAATGGACGCTTGGTTATCAGGACCTAACGGAGACAAAATAGAAGTTATTATCTGTAACAATGATGGAATGGCTCTAGGAGCTATCGAATCTATGAAAGCATTCGGAAAAGCATTACCAGTATTTGGTGTTGACGCTTTACCAGAAGCACTTGTTAAAATTGAAGCAGGAGAAATGGCAGGAACAGTTCTTAACGACGCTAAAGGACAAGGAACTGCAACATTCCAAATCGCTGTTAACTTAGCAGCTGGAAAAGAAGCAACTGAAGGAACTGATTTAGTTCTTGAAAATAAAGTATTACTAGTTCCAAGTATCGGAATTGACAAATCAAATGTAGCTCAATTCAAATAAAATTCATAGATGAAAAGATATTTAGAGAGAGTGTAAACATTTCACTCTCTCTTTTATATAAGTAAGATACAAATTTAAAGGAGATAATATGGAAAATACAAATTACTTATTAGTGATGGATAATATCTCTAAAGAGTTTCCGGGAGTAAAAGCCCTTGACGGCGTAAATCTTAAAGTAAGACCTTACAGCGTTCATGCCCTTATGGGAGAAAATGGTGCTGGAAAATCAACTCTTATGAAATGTTTATTCGGAATATATAAAAAAGACGGAGGTAAAATAACTTTTGACGGAAAAGAAATTAATTTTACTTCTGCAAAAGATGCTCTTGAAAACGGAGTTTCAATGGTTCACCAAGAGCTTAACCAAGTAACTCAGAGAAACGTTCTTGACAATATCTGGCTTGGAAGATTTCCAATGAAAGGTATGTTCGTTGATGAGAAAAAAATGTATGATGATACTGTAAAAATATTTAAAGATCTTGATATTGAAGTAGATCCACGTATGAAAGTTGCAGACCTTTCAGTATCACAAAGACAAATGATAGAAATAGCAAAAGCAGTTTCTTATAATTCAAAAATAATTGTAATGGACGAGCCTACTTCATCTCTTACTGAAAATGAAGTACAGCACCTTTTCAGAATTATTAATAAATTAAGAGACAAAGGCTGCGGAATAGTTTATATATCACATAAAATGGAAGAAATAAAAGAAATTTGTGATGATATTACAATAATGAGAGACGGTAAATGGGTTGCAACAGATTCAGTTAAAGATCTTACAACAGATCAAATAATTAACATGATGGTTGGTAGAGACCTTACAAATCGTTTCCCGCCAAAAGATAATGAAGTGAAAGAAGTAATTTTAAAAGTTGAAAATCTTTCAGCACTTCATCAGCCTTCTTTAAAAGAAGCAAGTTTTGAACTTCATAAAGGAGAAATTTTAGGAGTAGCAGGACTTGTTGGTTCAAAAAGAACAGATATAGTTGAAACTATATTTGGTATGAGAGAGAGAGCAACAGGAAAAATTATTTTAAACGGAAAAGAAGTTAAAAACAGAACTCCTGGAGAAGCTATAAGAAATGGTTTTGCTCTTGTTACAGAAGAAAGAAGAGCAACAGGAATTTTCAGTATGCTTGATATAAAAGTAAACTCTATTGTATCAAACATAGACCACTATAAAAATAAACTTTTAGGACTTCTTGACAATAAAAAAATGGTTGAAGATACAAGATGGGTTATTGACAGTATGAGAGTAAAAACTCCATCTCAGTCAACTTCAATTGGAAGCCTTTCAGGAGGAAACCAGCAGAAAGTTATTTTAGGAAGATGGCTTCTTACAGAACCTGATGTTCTTATGCTTGATGAACCTACAAGAGGTATTGACGTTGGAGCAAAATATGAAATTTATCAATTAATGATAGAACTTGCTAAAAAAGACAAAGGAATTATTATGATTTCTTCAGAAATGCCTGAACTTTTAGGAGTAACAGACAGAATTCTTGTAATGAGCAACGGAAGAGTTGCAGGAATTGTAAATACAAAAGAAACTACACAGGAAGAAATATTAGCTCTTTCTGCTAAATATCTATAAAATTATGAAATAAATGAAATAATAAGGAGAGAAACTATGCTTTTACCAAAAACAAAAGAAGGAAATATTGATATTAAAAAATTGTTAATCCAATCAGGATTGTATTTAGTTTTACTTATAATGCTTCTTCTTATAATTATTAAAGAACCATCTTTCTTAAGTATAAGAAACTTTAGAAATATTTTAACTCAGTCATCTGTTAGAGCAATTATAGCTCTTGGAGTTGCGGGACTTATTGTTACAACTGGTACAGACCTTTCTGCAGGTAGACAAGTTGGATTTGCTGCTGTTATTTCAGCTACTTTATTACAAGCTACTACAAATGTAAATAAAGTTTTCCCTGAATTAGGGCAGGTTCCTATATTTGTTGTTATCTTAGCAGTTGTAGTTGTTGGTGCAATAGTCGGAGCATTTAACGGGGCTGTTGTTGCATTCTTAAATCTTCACCCATTCATTGTTACAATGGGATCTATGACAATAGTTTACGGATTAAACTCTTTATACTATGACTATGTTGGAGGATCTCCTATTTCAGGATTTGATGCAAGATATACAAGCTTTGCTCAAGGAGCTTTCAATATTGCTGGATTCAGATTACCATACCTAATTATATATGCAGCTATCTGTACAATAATTATGTGGATTTTATGGAATAAAACAAAATTTGGTAAAAACTTATTCGCTGTTGGAGGAAACCCAGAAGCTGCAAGAGTATCTGGAGTAAACGTTGCTCTTACATTAATTACAGTTTATGCTCTTTCTGGTATATTCTATGCATTTGGTGGATTCCTTGAAGCAGGACGTATTGGATCAGCAACAAACAACCTTGGATTTATGTATGAAATGGACGCAATCGCAGCTTGTGTAATCGGTGGAGTTTCATTCTACGGAGGAGTTGGAAAAGTTCCTGGAGTTATCCTTGGAGTAATAATTCTTACAGTTATCAACTATGGATTAACTTACGTTGGAGTAAGCCCATACTGGCAATATATTATAAAAGGGGCTATCATCATAGTTGCAGTTGCATTTGACTCTATGAAATATTCTAAGAAAAACTAGAATTATTTAAATAATTTTTTAAAAAGGCAGAGAGAAAAAATCTTTCTGCTTTTTTTATTAATTAGTAAAGTATAGATTTTAAAATCTAAAAAAATTTTAAAAATAATTGGGGCGGTAATCAATATTTTTGACATTTGCTAATAATACAGCTGAAAGAGAAATCAGAAATGTTAAGATTAAAAGTAAAGTTCAAAAAGCTTTCGGAAGTAATTTCGGGAGTGAAATTTATTGCAGAGTGAGAGGATATATTGCAGCAATGAAAAAATGTGCAAAATCAGTATGAAGCATTTAAACTTTTGTGTCCACTTCTGCAATAAAATAAGATACAGACATCAAAACAACATCTAAAATGTATTTATTCCCTATTTTTTTCAGGAAGAACAAGTATAACAAGAGATGTTAAAACTAAAAATAATCCTGCTATAGATAAAAATGTAGGCATTTCACTGAAAAAGATTATTCCAAATATCATAGCTGCTACAGGCTCACAAGAGCAAAGTATAGAAGCCTTTCCTGTATCCATGTGATTAAGTGCAATAGTGTAAAACACATATGGAAGCACTGCAGTACACAGTGAATGTATAAACATAAAAAAAGTATTGGATACAGGAGATGGAGCAAGGAAATCAAACATATTTTTCCATTGAGCAAATGGAAGTAAAACTACAGCAATAGCAACTGTGCTATAAAATGTAATTGTAAGTGCAGGATAACTACGTTTCATTGCAATTTTAGAAAATACACTGTAAAGAGCATAAAAAAATGCCCCTGCACTTCCTATTATAATTCCTATCCAAGACCACTTTAATCCTGAACCACTTTCAAAAATACCACTTGTCATTATACAGCCTAAAAAAGCCATAATTATGCAAACTATTTTTTTTAAAGTTATTGGCTCGCTAAATAAAAAAAATGAAAATATCATTACAAATATTGGAGCTAAACTCAAAAGAACTGCTGCCAGAGAAAGTGTCAGCTCATTGATTGCAAAGTTGTAACAGATATTTAAACCAAGGGTTCCCAAAACACCAGCTCCCACAAAAACCCATATATCTTTTAATTTAATTTTAAAATATTCAGGGTGGGTCACTCCTATCCATAATGCAAGAAATACTACAGCAAAAGCTACCCTTGAGAAAATAACTGTTGTACTACTCATATTTTCTGCCAGTTCACGAACAAAAATTCCAGCAGATCCAAAACACACACCCGATAAAATTGGGAAAAGAGAATATATTTTTTTCATATTTTTTCCTTTTTATTATTATTTTTAAGATTTAAAAGTCAAAACGTTAGAATTATATCACAAAAATATGAAAATGTAAATCAGCTATTTTTCCCTTTTATATAATTACAAGAAGAGTATCTGCTTTTTTGGTAAAAAAAGATGTAATTCTTGAATAAATTTAGTATAATATAGATATTAAAAAGAGATTAATATTTTATTTGGAGGAATAGTTATGGAGTTTTTAAACGGACAGGAAAAATTACTAGAACCATTAAAGTATTATAAAAGTGAGTTTGCAGAAAAATTTTTAGATGAACTTACTAAAAATTTTGAAGATTTATTAAAAAAATCAAATATAGATATTGAAGCAAACAGAAAATCTGTAAAAGAATATAATGACCTCATTAAAAATAAAAACAAAAATAATAGAAAATTAAAATTTTTAGATGTCTGTTCTTATATACTGTTTTTAATACTTCTTTATTTAGGATTTTGGGATTTAAATTTTATAATACAGTTAAAGAGATTATTGGATTCAAAAGGAGACATACAGGAAATCGCTTTAAAAACTGCTCTTTTAAGTATTGTGATTATTTTAGTCTTAGTATTTAATTTTAAATATCTGGGTAAAAAGAAAAAAGGTTTTAGAGAAAAGAACAGTGATTTAGAAGCAGATATGCAATTAAAAAGGGAAGAATGTTATTTACAGCTTTATCCTTTTCTGAAACTTCTTGAAAGCAATATTGCAAATAAAATAACTACAAATATTATACCAAATTTAAATATAGATAAAAATTTTAAAATCGAAAGATATGCTGAACTTGTAAAGAAATACGGGCTGGCTGAAAAGTTAAAGCCGAGATTTTCTACAAAAGATATAATATCAGGGGAAATTTTGGGAAATCCATTTGTAATTGTAAAAAGTTTATATAACGAAACAGTAGATAAGGTTTATACAGGTTCTCGGACTGTGTCTTGGACTGAATATTACAGAGAAGATGGAGAAACTAAAAGCCGTACAGTGTCACAGACTTTGACAGCGAGTATAGTGAGACCGAAAGAATTTTTCCATGAAAATATAAATTTAATTTACGGAAACGAGGCAGCAGAACATTTAAAATTTACCAGAGAACCAAAATTTGTTCACGAACTTACACCTAAAAAACTTCAAAAACATATAAAAAACAGTGAAAAAGAAATAAGAAAAATGAGTGAAAGGGCTGTTAAAGAGGGAAAAACTTTCTTAGAAATGGGAAATACAGAATTTGATGCTCTGTTCCATGCTTTAGACAGAAATAACGAAGTAGAATTCAGGGTTTTATTTACTCCAATAGCTCAGAAAAATATGACAGACCTTTTAAAAGATAAAGATTTTGGAGATGATTTTTATTTCAATAAAGATGAAAGGCTTAATATAATTTCAAATAACAAAGAATGGATTTTAAATGTTAACAAATATTATTATAAAGATTTTTCATTTGATGTGGTAAAAGAAAAGTATTTTGAAATAAATAAAGAATTCTTTAAGAATTTTTATAAATTATTTCTGCCGATTTTATCAATACCTATTTACCATCAGCATAAATCACAAGATTATATTTACGGAAATGAATTTAGTTATAACTACAATCCATATTCTTCAGAAGTGATGGCAAACTTTTTAGGTGAAGATGTTTTTTCACACCCAGATACAACTACTTCAACTATACTTAAAACAAATACAGTAAAAACTAAAGGGGACATTGATTTGGTTGAGGTCATTGGAAATTCTTACAAGGAAGTTTCAAGAGTTGAGTATATTCCAGTAAGAGCTGATAATGGAAGAGTGTATGATGTTCCTGTTCACTGGGTTGAATATGTTCCTCTTACAGCTTACAATAAAATGGAAATAAAAAAATTAGATGTAAAAGAAGATGAATTTGAAAATTATGTTAATAATGAAGACTTTTCTAAAGTTGTTAACAATAAAAGATATGGTTATAAAAATAATCTTTTTGCAGTGTTTAATGACGAAGGAGAATTAAACTGCGAAGAAATTTTATCAAAAATTAAAAAATAATTATATTAGTTATGGAGGTTTTTAATTATGGCAAATATGTTAGACGAATTAGATGAAAAAATAATGGAAGAGGGAAGAGAGGTTAATGTTATTGCAAAGCAGATTAAAGTTGAAAAAGATGCAAGTATTCAAATTTTAATCTGGGCATTATATTTAATTGGTCTTGGACTGATAGCTTTTGGTGCTGTGAAAAAAATATATTATATTATTCCTGTGGGGATAATAATTCCTGCTTATGTTTACAGTACATTAAAAAAACAGGAATCTTATTTCAGTCAATTAGAACAGAGAGTTCAGCAGAGTGCTTCACAAATTGACAACTATTTGGAGCAGAGAGTTATTGTATTGCAGAATACAGTGAAATTAGTTGAAAAAGCTATTGATTTAGATAAATCTGTTTTTAGTGAAATTTCTAAATTAAGAAGCGGAAGCACTATAAAAGAAAGTGAAAGAAATGATATTCAAGATAAATTGGACAAGGTTTACAGAGGATTAAATATTGCAGTTGAAAATTATCCAGATTTAAAAAGCCATATGGAATTAAGAGATGCTATGCAGCAGAATTTATATCTTCAAAGAGAGATTACAGCTGCAAGAGAAGTTTATAATGACAATGTTGGAATTTGGAATAGAGAAATTTTTGAATGGCCGTTTAAAAAATATGTTGCTTCTAAAAAAGAATATACAACAAGAATACCATTTATTGCTTCTCAAGAAACAAAATTAAAAGCAAAAGAAGTATTCTTCTAATAAAATTTTATGAGACTGCTGAATTTTTATTTTCCGCAGTCTCATATTTTTATTAAAATATATCATTAAGTTTGTAATTTTTAATATTTTCTATAGCTGTATTTATAAAGTTTTTTGTATTTTCTATATGAAGTTTCACTTTTTCTTCTGACGGTCCGCCTAAAGTTTTTCTTTTTTCTACACAAGTTTCAATGTCAATTTCTTTGTAAATATCATTTTCAAATAAATCAGAAAAATTTTTATATTCTTCCAGTGAAAGATTTTCTAAAGATTTTTTATTATCAATACAGTAAGCAACTATTGCTCCTGTTATTTTATAAGCATCTCTGAAGCTCATGCCTTTTCTTGTCAGATAATCAGCTGCATCTGTAGCATTTATAAATCCGTCATGGCAGGCTTTAAGCATTCTTTCTTTATTTGGTTTCATAGTTTTTACCATTCCGTTAAATACAGTAAAGCATGCTTTTACTGTGTCGACAGCATCAAAAAAAGCCTCCTTGTCTTCCTGCATATCTTTATTATAGGCAAGAGGAATACCTTTCACTGCTGTTAAAATTCCCATTAAATCTCCAAAAACTCTTCCGCTTTTCCCACGGATAAGCTCTGCAGCATCTGGATTTTTTTTCTGAGGCATTATACTGCTTCCTGTTGAAAAAGCATCACTTAATTCTATATAACCGAAATCATTTGAGCAGAATAAAATTATTTCTTCACAGAAACGTGAAAGATGAACCATAATAATTGATAAAACACTTATCGTTTCCATAACATGATCTCTGTCAGCCACTCCGTCAAGGCTGTTCCATACTGGTCTCTTAAAACCTAAAATTCTGCTTGTATATTCCATATCAAGAGGATAAGTTGTTCCTGCAAGAGCAGCTGAACCAAGAGGAGAAAAATTCATTACATTAAAAGCATTTTCAAGTCTTTCGTAATCTCTTTTAAACATCTCTGCATAAGCCATTAAATAATGACCGAAAGTTATCGGCTGTGCCTTTTGAAGATGAGTAAACCCCGGCATAAATGTTTTAAGATTATTTTCAGCAGTTTCATTAAGAATTTCTAAAAGCTCAACTATATATGACTGCACTTTTTTGATTTCATCTTTTACATAAAGTTTAAGGTCAAGAGCAGCCTGATCGTTTCTGCTTCTTCCTGTGTGAAGTTTTTTTCCTGTATCTCCGATTTTATCAATTAAAACTTTTTCAATGTTCATATGAATATCTTCATATTCAACTAAAAATTTAAATCTTCCCTCTTCAATCTCCTTTAAAATTTCTTTTAAAGTTTTTTCAATAAGTTCTGCTTCTTCGTTAGTTATAATATTTTGTTTTCCTAGTCCTCTTACGTGTGCAATGCTCCCCATTATATCGTAATATGCCATTCTCTCTTCAAACTTTATTGTTGAATGAAAATCAAGTATTAAATCACTTGCTTTTTCTTTAAATCTTCCTGAAAAATACTGCATGATTTGTCTCCTTTCGTTTTAGGTTTATAATGGTTTGAATTATAGCTCTACTTTTTTTATTTGTCAACAAAATTTATTTGAGAAAAAAATTTTTAAAAAAATTATTGACGAAATAAAATTATTGTGCTAATATTGTTCCAACAACAGAAAACAAATTAAAAAAAAAGGAGGGTCATCATGTTAAAGGCATTAAAAATGAGGAACAGGAACTATATAACAAATCAATATTCATTCTTTTTTAATGCGTCTGAAAAATATGAGGCTCGCTTTTTAAAAAAGAAATTTTTTGATACAAAAATATAGTTGTCCTATAATTAATTTTATTTTAAAAAATAATTTATAAGATAAGCTGTATTCAAAAAATTTCAGCTTTATATTTATTTTTATATATAACAGACAGGCATTGAAAAGTGCAGGTCTGTTTTTTTTTATACTCAAAAATAATTTTTAATTATTTATAAATTTTTAAACTTTAAGGAGGATTTTTTATGAAAAAAGTGTTATTTAAAATTATGGTACTGCTTATGATGATGTTTGGAGCTGCAGGAGCTTATGCAAAGGAAAAAGAAAATGTTCTTTATGTTGGAACAAATGCAGAGTTTCAGCCTTTTGAGTATCTTGAAAATGGAAAGATAGTTGGATTTGACGTTGAACTTATGGAAGCTGTTGCAAAAGAACTTGGAAAAGAAGTGGAATGGAAAAATATATCTTTTGACGGACTTTTACCAGCACTTCAATCTAAAAAACTTGATGTTATTATTGCAGGAATGAGTGCAACAGAGGAAAGAAAGAAATTTGTAAACTTTTCAAATTCTTATTATGTTTCAAATCAAATGATTTTAGTGAACAAAGCAAAACCTGCAGTAGAATCTTTTGATAAACTTTCAGGGCATGATGTTGGTGTTGTTCTTGGATACACTGGAGATATTGCAGTAAGTGAAATTGCAGGAGTAAAAGTTCACAGATACAACGGAACAGGTGAAGCAATAATGGCTCTTAAAGCTGGAAAAGTTGATGCTGTTGTTCTTGATTCAGAACCTGCAAAAAATTATGCAAAACAAAATCCAGAACTTGCTTTAATCAATACTGATGTTGCAAAAGAAGAATATGCAATTGCCGTTGGAAAAGATAATAAAGCTCTTGCTGATGACATCAACAAAGCACTTGAAGTTTTAAATGAAAACGGAACTTATGAAAAACTTATGAAAAAATATTTTGCACAAGAGTAATTATATAAAAATAAAGAAAAACTATATTAAAATTATTATGAAATTATGACTATTATGAAAATTTAAAAAATTATTATGAAAAATATTTGAGATTATATTGAAAATTTTATTGGAGGAAATTATTATGAAAGAAAAAGTTGTTTTAGCATATTCCGGAGGACTTGATACCTCTGTTATAATACCGTGGCTGAAAGAAAATTATGATTTTGATGTTGTTGCTGTGGCAGTTGATGTTGGACAGAAAGATGATTTTAAAGCTGTAGAAGAAAAAGCTCTTAAAATCGGAGCTGCAAAATTTTATGCAGTTGATAAAAAAGCTGAACTTGTAAATGATTTTATTTTCCCTATGATAAAATCAGGAGCAAAATATGAAAACACATATCTTTTAGGAACATCTATTGCAAGACCTGTAATTGCAAAAGCTCTTGTGGAAATTGCAAAACTTGAAAATGCTTCTTACATAGTTCACGGAGCAACAGGAAAAGGAAATGATCAAGTGAGATTTGAACTTGGAATAAAAGCACTTTCTCCAAATACAAAAGTTATAGCTCCGTGGCGTATCTGGGATATAAAATCTCGTAAGCAGGAAATAGAATATTTAAAATCTCATGGAATAGAACTTCCATTTAAAGAAACTGCAACATACAGCAGAGATGAAAATTTATTTCATATAAGCCATGAGGGACAAGAGCTTGAAAGCCCTGCAAATGCACCAGAATATAATGAAGTTCTTCAATGGGTTCTTCCTCTTGAAAAAACTCCTGACACACCGGAATATATTTCAATAGATTTTGAAAAAGGTGTTCCTGTAAAATTAAACGGGGAAAAATTAAATGGTGTGGAGCTTATAAATAAATTAAATGAAATTGGGGCAAAACATGGTGTTGGAGTTATCGACCTTGTGGAAAACCGTCTTGTTGGAATGAAATCTCGTGGAGTTTATGAAACTCCAGGGGGAACAATTCTTTATTTTGCTCATGAAGAACTTGAAAGACTTTGTCTTGACAGAGACAGTTTACAGGCAAAATTAAAATTATCACATGATATGGCAAAACTTATTTATAATGGTCAATGGTTTACAAAATACAGACAAGCACTTTCAGTTTTTGTAGACGAAACACAAGAATTTGTAACAGGAACTGTAAAATTAAAACTTTATAAAGGAAATATAATTTTAAACGGAACAGAGTCTCCATATTCTTTATACTCTCAAGATTTCTCAACTTTTGATGAAGACACAGTGTATAATCAGAAAGATGCAGAGGGATTTATAAATCTTTTTGGTCTTCCAATTAAAATTGAAGCTCTTTTAAGAAATAAATAATAAATTTAAAGGGATTGTTATATTAAAAATAACTTCTCTTAAATACAAAAATTTCATCTCTTGATTATTAACCTCAATAACCAAGAGATGATTTTTATTTTTATAATATTATTCAGTTTTTTTCTGGAGTCTACTTTTATAAGACTTTATTTTAAACAGCTGGTAAAAATAAGCTCCTATAAATGAAGATGTAACTCCCATTAAAATATTTTCAAATATTGAATTAAGATTAAGAGAATAAAAGATAAAGGCAATTATAACATAAATACCTAGTTTTGAAAGTTCTCCAAACAAAAGCCAGCGGAACGTATAGTCTTTATCTTTATACCAATACCAAAATACACCCCCATAGACAGCCAGTTCAACAACCCAGATAAATATATCTTCATCATATTTCATTAAATAAACTGCAGTGCTTACTATATCCAAAATAATATAACTCCAAAGCACATAATAATCAAGTCTTTTATTTTTTTCTAACATATAAAACTTCCCCCTATGATTGTTTTATTTTGCTAAATTTGTCTAAAGTTTTATTGAAAGCCTCAATTTCATTTTGAAGCACACCTTTTTTGTTAAAATAATAAGGGATATATGTTTTCCAAGCATAAACCTTATCCCAGTTTTCTTCACTGTATTCGTTTATTATAACTCCGTTTTCTGTAAATATTTTCCACACCACACAATCACAGCTTTTTTTATAAAATTCTTCTATTCTTAAAACCCCTGTATCATCATATATTTTCACGGGAGCTGTCAGTTTTTCGTTTTCATCAAAAACTATTTTTATAAAAACTTTGCCGTTTGGGTGATAAATTAATTTTTCTCTTTTTTTATAATAATCAGTTTCAGAAATAAGAACACCGTTTTTGTCGTAAGTTTTTTCAGTTTGTTCTTCTCCGTTTTTAAAATCAAGCTCTTTTATGCCGATTTTATCAGAGTTGTAATAATATCTGCTTATTCCGTTTTTTCTGCCGTGTTTGTAACTTTTTTCTGCATATTCTCCCCCGTCAAGCTCCTCTTTCACTATTCCGTATTTAGAAAAATCTGTAATATACATATAATTATTTATTATTTTTTCTTCAAATTTGTTTAAACTGTATATAAAAGATAAAATCAATACAATTACAAAAGTTTCTTTTGGAAAAATTCTTTCTGTACAGCCTTGATAATATTCTTCGTTTACAAATTTTTCTCCCAATTTTTCTTTAATGATAAGAAGCAGTTTGCCGTAATGGTTTAAATCTATATTTACAGCTGTCTTTCTTCCTCCTTTTTCTGTTATTTCAAGATTTCCCTCTGCTTTTATTTCACATAAAATAATATCATCAAAATAAATTTTTCTGTTCCATTTTAATTTTATATAATTTTCTGTGAGATTTATTTTAACTGAGGTAAAAATAATAAATACTGTAATTGCCGTCAAGAAAAGAAAATTCATAAAATTTTCTATATACATAACGGGACTTGTATAAAAATCTATAAAAGAAGCATAATTAAAAACCTGTTTATCTACATACATTTCATAACTCTGGACTGCCAGAAAAATTAAAATTATCAAAGATAATAAAGTTTTATAAAAATTTGACATATAAAAGGTCTCTTTTTCTTTCAAAGTTTCCTTTATTTCTGCTCTGTTATTTTCAGCTTCTTTTAATAATGCAAGCAGTTTTTCTTTTCTCATAATACCCTCCAGTATCTTGTTTAAAGTTGTATTTTTCTTAATATAAGGATACTTTATTTTAAATAAATTTTCAAGAATTTTTATAAAATTAAAACCCTGCATTGAAAAATAATTTTTTAACTAATGCAGGGTTTCTTTATTTTACATACCGAAAAGTTTTAAATCATTTGAGACTTCAGTTATTCCCCCAATTCCAAAATTTTCAACTAAAACTTTTGCAACATTTGGAGATAAAAATGCAGGGAGAGTTGGTCCAAGATGAATATTTTTTATTCCCAAATATAATAAACTTAAAAGAACTATTACAGCTTTCTGTTCATACCAAGCTATATTATAAATTATCGGAAGTTTATTTATATCGTCCAAGCCAAAAACTTCTTTTAATTTCAGAGCAATAAGAGCCAGAGAATAAGAGTCGTTGCATTGTCCTGCATCTAAAACTCTTGGAATTCCATTTATATCTCCAAGATTTAATTTATTGTATCTGTATTTTGCACAGCCTGCTGTTAAAATTACAGTATCTTTTGGAAGATTTTTTGCAAATTCTGTATAGTATTCTCTTTTTTTACTTCTTCCGTCACACCCTCCCATAACAACAAATTTTTTGATATTTCCTTTTTTAACTTCTTCTACAACTTTATCTAAAAGCTGAAAAACTTGGTTGTGGGCAAATCCTCCTATGATTTCTCCCTGTTCAATTTCTTTTGGGGGAAGAGATTTTTTAGCTGTTTCAATAACTTCAGAAAAATCTTTTTTCTCTCCGCTTATATGCCTGCACCCGTCAAAAGCCACAAGCCCTGTTGTAAAAACTCTATTTTTATAAGATGGTTTTGGAGAAACAATGCAGTTTGTAGTCATAATAATAGGACCGTTAAAACTTTCAAATTCTTCCTGCTGTTTCCACCAGGCATTTCCATAATTTCCCACAAAATTTTTATATTTTTTAAATCTTGGATAATAATGGGCAGGAAGCATTTCAGAGTGGGTATAAACATCAACACCTGTTCCCTGTGTCTGCTCAAGTAAAGTTTCTAAGTCTTTTAAATCGTGCCCTGAAATTAAAATTCCGGGATTTTTTCCAACACCAATATTAACTTTTGTAATTTCAGGATTTCCATAAGTTTTTGTGTTAGCTCTGTCTAAAAGCTCCATTCCTAAAACACCGTATTTTCCAACTTCTAAAGCAAGAGCAGTAAGTTCTTCTGCAGTTATATCTTTTTTAAGAAGTTCTGCCAGAGTTTTTTCTATAAATAAATTTATATTTTTGTCAGTAAATTTTAAAACTTCAGCATGTTTTAAATATGCAGAAAGTCCTTTCAGTCCGTAAGTTATCATCTCTTTTAGACTTCTTTTATCTTCGTCTTTTTCTGCAGGAATACCAACATCTTCAATTTTTATTAAATAATCTTCTCTTTCAATATAAATTAAAGCAGCATTTGACAGATTTTCTTTATCAGCCAGTAAATTTAAAAGTTCATTTTTTATTTTTAAAGATTTTTCTATTTTATCTTTTAAATCATTTTCAGAAAAATTTACATTTGTTATTGTAGTAAATAGATTTTCTACAACCATAAAATCTGTTTCATCTGAAATTTTCTGCCCCTCTTCTCTTAATCTCACGGCAATTTCAGAAATCCCTTTTGTAATATAGATTAAAAAATCCTGTAAATAAGCTGTATCTGGAGTTTTTCCACATACTCCTGACATAGTACACCCGATACACCCCGCAGTTTCCTGACATTGATAACAAAACATTTTATTTTCCATTTTTTTATTCCTCCTTAGTTTGATAGGAGTATTATAGCTTATTATTTTTTTCTTTTAAGTTGCCTGTGCAACATTTCTCTGTGGTATAATAAAGAAAGAGGTGATAATATTTTTATGGAAAAAATAAATTTTTTAAAAAATCTGCCGTTATTTAGTAATTTAAATGAAAAAGAGATAAAATTAATTTTAGATTTTTTTAATTCTTATGAAAAAACTTTTGAAAAAAATAATTTTATTTTTGAAATAGGAAAACCTATTGATAAAATCGGGATTATAATTTCTGGAGAAATAAATATAATAAAAGAAGACTTTTGGGGGAACAGGAATATTTTAAATAAATTTAAGACAGGCGAGATTTTTGGAGAAGTTTTTGCTCTTTCTAAAGTAATACCTTTAAATATTTCTGTTGAAGCCTCACAAAATACAAGGATTTTATTTCTTGATTTTAAAGATTTTTCTATGGAAAACAGTGAAAATCCAACTGAAATTATAAAATTTTTATCAAATATTTTTAAAATATCTCTTAGAAAGAATATATTATTTACTGAAAAACTTGAACATATTACTAAAAAAACTGTAAGAGAAAAAATAATCTCATTTTTATCTTCTGAAGCTCAAAAAAATAATTCAAATTCTTTTACTATAAAATTTGACAGACAGGAACTTGCTGATTATCTTTTTGTTGAAAGAAGTGCCTTATCAAGAGAACTTGGAGCAATGAAAAAAGCAGGTCTTATTGATTATAAAAAAGATTTTTTCACTTTAATTAAATAAAAAGATATTTGTTGCCCATGCAACATATTTTTATATATTTTTTATTTATAATACTCTTATAAAATAAATTTAGGAGGATAATATATGATAAGAAAAATTATAAAAATAGATGAAAATAAATGTGACGGATGCGGAGCTTGTGTAAATGCCTGCCATGAGGGAGCAATAGGTTTGGTAAATGGAAAAGCAAAACTTTTAAGAGATGATTACTGTGACGGACTTGGAGACTGTCTTCCCTCTTGCCATACAGGTGCAATAACTTTTGAAGAGAGGGAAGCTCTTCCTTATGATGAAAAATCTGTGATGGAAAATATGAAAGCAAAAGCTCACAGCTGTTCAGGAATTTCATGCCCCGGTCATCAGATAAAAATTTTAAAAAACAGTGAAAAAGAAGAAAATAACATTTCAGATGAAATTTTTGAAAAAGGATATTTAAAAAGCAGACTTAGTCAATGGCCTGTTCAAATAAAACTTGTTCCTGTAAATGCACCTTTTTTTGAAAATGCAAATCTTTTGGTTGCTGCTGACTGTACTGCTTTTGCCTATGGAAATTTCCACAACGAATTTATTAAAAATCATATAACACTTATAGGGTGTCCAAAACTTGATTCTGAAAATTACACAGAAAAACTTACAGAGATATTAAAGTCAAATAATATTAAATCTTTAAAAATTGTAAAAATGGAAGTTCCATGCTGTAATGGAATAGAGCATGCCTGTGTTGAGGCTCTTAAAGCCAGCGGGAAATTTATTCCGTGGCAGATTGTTACAATAACAAGAGACGGGAGAAAATTATAATTATACCCTGCCTGCACTAAAAATATTTTGTGCAGGTATTTTATATTATTTATATTTTACTATGGGACTTTTTTGTAAAGTTAACAATCTATAAAAATTTATCTGTTAAAAACAAAATTTTTCAGCATTTTGCTAAGTGAAAAGTATAGATTATAAGCTGTAAAATATGACAGTCAGTATTTATTTTCACAGTATATAAAATTACTTTTTGCAATCTGTAATTTTATATTTTAAGAATTTATACTTTGATATATGATTAAATACTCAAAGTATAAAAAATCGTGAAAAATATCTCTTTCTAATTTTAAATTTTCAGATTTACGTTCTATAATTACATTGTAGAACGTACTTTTTTAAGTGTTTTCAATGATTTTATATATTTTATAAAAAACTGCTTTATTTTACGTTCTATAAATGTTATAATTTAAAATATAAAACGTAAATAATAAAGGAGCTTTGTAAATGACTGAAGTTAGATATATATCAGATGAAGACCTAAAAAGAATAAGAGAGCTTTTTACATATAGAAACGTTCCAGTGATGTTAAATCTTTTGAATATGGGTGTGAATATGACACTTCGTATCTCCGATTTATTAAATTTAAAATTTGAAGATATAAAGTCCGATAACACAGTTTTTGTAAAAGAAAAGAAAACCCAGAAAGGAAAAATAATAAAACTTAACAAGACCTGCCAGCAGGCTGTTAAAGATTTAAAAAAATTTTATAAAAAGTCCGGTTATAAAAATTATTCAAAAGGATATCTTTTTAAATCTCAGCACCATATGAACAAAGCATATTTTAAAGATGTACCTATGACACCTTACAGTGCAGGAAGATATTTAAGAGAAGCAAAAGATTTATTGTCAATAACTTATCCTATCGGAACACACAGTTTCAGAAAAACGTGGGGATATAATGTTTATACAAAAACAAAAGATATTGCCCTTGTAATGAAAGCATTTAACCACAGCTCTCCCTCAGTAACTTTAAGATATATCGGGATTGAGCAGGAAACATTAAATGCTGCATATGACAGCATTGAAATTTAAAAATAAAAAACTGCTGAACAGAAATTATTAAATCAAATTCAGCAGTTTTTATTATAATTTTATAAAGATTTTCTGCTATTCTATAAAAGAACGGCTCATAATATAAAATTCTTCTTGGCTTGGAAGAAATTTTTTCTCCATTGGTTCAAGGGTATCATCATATTTCTGTGCCTCTTCTACATTTATATTCATAACAGGGCTGTAGCTGTAAATCCATTTATGCCCCTCAAGAACATTTGGAATTAACTCTTTTACAAGCATGGCTGAAGGATATTTTTCATTTTCAATAGAAATATTATATTTTTTACAGATTTTAAATCCACTGCTGATATAATTGACAGGGCTTCCAAAAATAACAATTACATCATATCCCATATCTTTTGCTTTTTTAAAAGAATGTTCCATAAGCATTTTTTCATATCCTTTTCTTTGATAAGCAGGAGAAATAGAAACAGGACCAAAAGGTGAACCTCTCCCACTTAAAATTACTTTGTAATTTTTGAAGTGGGAGCTTCTTCTTGGGAAGCAGCTGCTTTTGTTAGCCAACTATATTTACCAAGCTATCCCCATAGTTCCTACGGTTCTTTTTATTTTTAGGCTGTTTCTCTTATTCTTAGACCTTCAGCCAATATATTTTTACTTGCATTTATATCTCTATCGTGATGAGTATGACAAATTGGACAAGTCCACTCCCTTATATCAAGAACTTTCTTGCCATCATGATTTCCACATGCAGAGCATATTTGACTTGACGGGTATAGTCTGTCAATTTTTATTATTTCTTTACCATACCATTTCGCTTTATACTCAAGTTTATTTATAAAACTAGACCAAGATACATCTGCAATAGATTTTGCTAATTTATGATTATGAAGTAAGCCCTTTGTATTTAAGTCTTCAATACAAATAATATCGTGGTTTTTAATAATATCTGTACTCAGCTTATTTAAAAAATCAACTCTCATATTCATGATTTTTTCATGTATCTTAGCTGCTTTAATTCTTTGTTTTTGATAGTTTTTAGATTCACTTAATTTTCTATTTTCTTTTTTTGCAATTAGAAGTCTTTTAGAAAGTTTTCTTTGTTCTATTCTTAATTTATCCTCTAATTGCTTTCTAAATTTAAGATTTTGTATTTTTTCTCCAGTAGAAAAAACAGCCATATCTTTAATACCTAAGTCAATTCCTACTGATGAATTAGTTTTAGGAAGTTCTTGAATATCAGTTTCACATAATAAAGAGATAAAATATTTGCCGCTTCCTTTGCGAGAAATAGTAACAGATTTTATTATTCCCTCTATTTCTCTATGCACTTTTATTTTCACTAGTTCTTTTAACTTTGGAAGCTTTAACCAATTTTCAAAAATATTTACAGTTCCATTTTGATTATTAGTTGTATAACTTTGTATAGGATTCTTCTTAGATTTGAATTTAGGAAAGCCTATAGATTTATCTCTAAAAAAGTTTTTGTATGCTTTATCTAAATTCATTTGAGCATTAGCAAGAGCAAGACTGTCAACTTCTTTTAGAAATTCATACTCTTTTTTATATTTTGCAGGAGTAGGATATTTTAATTTTTTATCAGGATTACCCTTACTTTCTTCATATGCTTTGATTCTATCATTTAGCATAAGATTATAGACAAGACGAACACAACCAAAAGTTTTACTAAAAAATATCTTTTGTTCGTCGTTTGGATAAATTCTAAATTTATATGCTTTCAGTTGTTTCATCAATCCACCTCCCTCAAAATTATTTTCATTTATATTATAACATAAATTTTACAAAAAAATTAGGCAATTCATCACACCACTTATAGAAGTGGGTGACTTCTTGCCTGTTAGGTTAAAAATTATAATATAGTTTTAAAATATTCCTGAGCTTCCTCGAAATCTTTTTCATTTGGATGAGATTTAGCAGCTTCTATTCTTGCAAGTCTTTCAGGAGTAAGAGGGTGAACTAATTTAAGAGGGAATTTCCCCATTTTTTCAACAAGTTTCGGATCAATTTTTCCTCTGCATAAAAATCCTCCAAGAAGAGTATTTTTTTCACTGCATAGTTTTGAAACTCTTTCTCTTACATCATTTCCATGTTGTGACTCAGGGTCTGCTCCCAGTGTTCCTAAAAAGGCAATTTTTTTATTTGAAAGAGTTTTTATAAAATCTCTTGTCCTTTTATCAGCAGTTCCTTTATCAACCCAAAATCCAATAATTATTTTTTGAAAGTTATCAGTATCTACATTTTTTATATCATTAATAGATACAATCTCTTTGTCTTCCTCAATAATATCAAATATTTTTTCAGCCACAGCTTTTGTATTTCCTGTTAAAGATGAATAAACTACTAATGTTCTGTCTGTCATTTTTATCCTCCGAGTTATTTATTATCATTTATGATTTGTGTTACAAGAGAAGCAGTAATGCTGTTCCCCCAGAAAATTCCATCTATTGTATATTCCATTATATTTCCAGTGATTGTAACAAGCCCCTCTTCTTCATATTTTTTAATAAGCTTAAAAATATTTTCATAAGAGTTTCCTGAAAATTCTTTTATTTTATCTAATTCAACTTTTTTATACTGAAGAATTCCTGAAAGCTTTTTTACATTCATTTTTAATTCATTATCAAAAGCATAGAAAGATATAAGTTTATTCAGATGGAAAAGCTCATAATCTCTAATTCTTCCTCCTGCTCCAACTCCGATTGGAATTAAATCAGAGAAAGAATTTACATTTCTAATATATCTGTATTCGTCTTTTTCGTTTGTAATCTTTGTATGCTCTAAAACAGAATATCCATTTGCAAGGGTAATTTCAAGAAATTTGTGATGAAGTTCTTTATCTCTTTCCAGATTATATTTAAAAACAACTTTATTTTCTGCTCTGTCTTTTGAAATTTGAGAGCCGTCTTGAATCATAAGAGAATAAAAACTTATGCTGTCAACACCAAGTTCACAGGCAGTTTCAGCATCATCAATAATTTCTTCATCTGTCTGGTCCGGATAGTTATAAATAATATCTATACAGATAAGCCCTTTAAATCTTTTTCTTATTTCTCTTATTTTCTCTGTAATAAAATCTTTAGTATATGTTCTGTTTAAGATTTTTCTTCCTCTGTCAGAAAAAGTCTGAATACCAATACTTATTCTGTTTACTCCATATTTTTCCATAATTTCTAACTTTTCCCAAGTTAGATTATGAAGAGTTGTTTCAAAAGTAAACTCACAGTCTTCTGTAATATTAAAATTTTCTCTTAAAGAAGAAAGAATTTTTTCAAGCTGATGTGCTTTATATATTGTAGGAGTCCCTCCGCCAAAGAAAATTGCAGAGATTTTTTTCTCTTTTATATATTTTTTTTCTCCGTATTTTTTAAATTCTCTGCAAAGATAATCTGTATAATCATTAAGGTCATTATCTATCTGCTTTCTGTTCATGTTGCAGAAAGAACAGATTTTATCGCAGTAAGGTGTATGAACATATATTCCCCCGTCAGAAGAGAGAGGTTTTTCTTTTAAAACTCTGTTAAAAGTGAAAGGAGTAACTATTTTCCTTTTCATCATTTTTTCAATAACATTTTTTACGTCGTGGTGTGATTTGTATCTTATATCAAACATTTTTAGTTCTCCTTTTATTTTTTATTGTTTTGGAGTAAAAATAAATTCTTTATTAAAATATACTTTTATATTTCTGCCGTTATAAACAACAGGCTTAAATTTCCATTTTTTCAATGCAGAAATAACTTCTTTGTCAAAACCAAATTTTTCATGTGATTTAATAATTTTTATATCTTCAACACTTCCATCAGTTCCTACTAAAAATTTTGCTTCAACAATAACGGTTTTATTGTATCTTGCCATTTCAGCCTGTCTTGGATAATTAGGGCTTATCTCTTTTAATATTTTAAAATCAATTCCCTTTGATGAAACAGCAGTATAAGTTCCGTCAGAATTTTCTATGAAATTAGTTTCTTTTATTGTATTTTCTCCAGAATTTTTATTCTCTTTTTTTGCTGTTTCAGATTTTTTCTGAGGTTTTTTATTTTTCTCTGGTTTTTTTTCTTCTTTAATATCCTTTTTCTCCTTTGTCATTCTGCTTTCAAATTCAGGAGCAGGTTTTACTTCCTCAGTTTTTACAGGCTCTGTTTTTTCTTCTGCAACTTCTTCGGTTTTTTCCTGTTTAATGATTTTTGCCCCTGAAATATTTTCTCTGCTGTTTACTGCATTGTAAGAGATGGGGATATTTTTTTTTATAGAAAAATCAGGATTTCCCAGAGTGTTTTTACTGCTTATATGAATAAAAAAGAAACTGTGAATAACAGCTGCTATTAAAAAATATTTTTTCATTTCTGTCTTTCTCTCTCCTATTCATAGAAATTTATTCCCAGATTTTCTATTCCCTGCTGTTTAACTTTTGTTATAAGGTCCATTACAGTCTGGTATTTAAGATTTTTATCCCCTGTTATAGAAACCTCTTTAACATCTTTAAGATATTCTCCTAAATCATCAATATTTATTGGAAAAGTTTTTCCGTCTTTTAAGATAAAATAATTTTCATTTTTATCTATAACAATTTCAATTTTTGTATCTTCTGTTTTTTCAGAAACTTTTGATACAGGAACATCAATATCAATTTTTCCATATTTATTAAATGTTGTTGATACCATAAAAAATATTAAAAGTAAAAAGACAACATCTATAAGCGGAGTTAAATCAAGAGACATAATATTTCTTTTTTTTCTGTATCTGCCCATAACTCCTCCCTAATTTTTTCTTATTATATTTATAATATTTGTAGTTATCTTATCAATATTTGCTTCTGTTTCTTCAATTTTTTTATTTAAAAGATTGTAAACAACTATTGCAGGAATTGCTATTGAAAGACCTGCTGCAGTTGTAAGAAGTGCTTTTGAAATTCCGTCAGCTACAAGAGAAGGGTCTCCTGCTCCAAATGTTGAAAGATTTCTAAAAGCATCAATCATTCCTGTAACAGTTCCAAGAAGTCCTATCATTGGTGCAATATATCCTATAATTGCAAGAAGATGAAGTCTTTCTTCCAACGGGCTTATCTCTTCTAAACCAATTTCTTTTACAAGCTGGTCGAAATGGTGAAAATCTCCGCTTCTGTCACATCTCATAAGAAAACATTTTACAGTATTTCCTACACAGTTTTTTTCTTTCACACAAATTTTTACAGCTCTTTCCATATCATTTGAAGATACACAAGTTATAATATTTGTTTTAAAATCTCTGCTTAAGTTTTTCTCTCTTCTCCAAAAGAAAACAACTCTTTCTATTATGATTGCTGTAGAAATTATTGAAAGAAAAAATAAAATCCACATAAGCGGTCCTCCCACTTTTAAATAATACATCATTTTATATATTCCTCCTTAAAGTTTAAATTATTTTAATGTCGGCAGTTTTATAATATGGAAACACACACAGATAAAAACAATACTTAAAAATATTATTCCATGAATATTTTCCATTTTATACATTGACCACCCGATTCCTATTGATAAAACGGCGATAGAATTTATTTTGTTTTTTAAAGTTATTCCTTTTCGTTCGTGATAATCTCTTATGTATTTTCCAAAAACTTTATTGTTTAATAGAAAGTTATAACATCTTTTTGAAGACTTTCCAAAAAGAAAAGCACTTAAAAGATAAAAAGGTGTTGTTGGAAGAAGAGGGATAACTATTCCTATTGTTCCAAAAATAAAAAAAATAATTCCGAGCAATATAAAAATATTTTTTTTCACTGTGATATTTCCTCCGATTTTTTATTACAGGAGCAATGATACTACAAAATTAAATATATGTCAACAGCAAAAAATTCTATCAAAAAATAATTTGACTATAAAAATAAATTATGATATAACAAGAATAGTTTTTAGGAGAAAATATTTATGTGTGGATATGTTACGAAAGGGGAGTAAAATTTTATGAAAAAAATTATAATTATGTCGTTGATTGCTTCTGCAAATCTTTATGCTGTATCTGAAATACAACTTGATAAGACAGTTGTTTCTTCAACAGCAGGTTTTGAAAAACCTATTATTGAAGAAAATAAAAATGTTGTCCTTATAACAGCAGAGCAGATTGAAAAAAAACAATATACTGATGTGGAAAGTATTTTGAAAGATACTCCAAATGTTGTCATTCAGGAAACTGAATTTGGTCCTGTAGTAAATTTAAGAGGAAGCGGAGAACGTTCTATGAGCAGAGTAAAAACAATGGTCGATGGAATTTCAATTACACCTCTTGAAGAAGCTATGGGAACACTTCCTATTAATTCTATTCCTGTAAATTCTATTGAGAGAATAGAAATAATTCCCGGCGGAGGAGCTGTTTTATATGGAAGCGGTACAACAGGAGGAGTTGTAAATATAATTACAAAATCAAATGCAGGAAAAGATTTTGTAAATGCTGATGTAAAATACGGCTCTTACGGAACAAGGGACACAGGTTTTGCATTAGGGCAGATGATAGATGAAAATTTTTATGTAAATTTTGCAGGGCAGTATGTAAATAAAAACGGATACAGAGATAATGATGAACTTGAATCAAAAAGTTTTAACGGCGGATTTGATTATGAAATAAATGACAGACACAGAGTTAAATTTCAAGCAAGCCATTATGATGACAACAGCACAAGTTCAGCTGCTGTGGAAAAATCTCTTTTAGAACATAACAGAAAACTTGCAGGAGAAAATATTTCTGCTGATTCTGAAAGAAAATCATTTGCATTGGATTATGAATACAAACCAAAAGATAATCTGACTTTTTATGCAAATGCTTTTAAAACAAAATATGAAAGAAATTTTGTTCAAGATGATACTTCAGATTATATTCTGCCTCCTTTTAGTGAAAAAATGCCTTATGGAGTTAAATTAAAAAATCTTAATTCTACTATGAATGGAAATTTTATTGAAGAAACAGAAGGTATTAAATTAAAATCAAAATATGAATATGACAGAGGAACTTTAATATTTGGATATGATTACACAGCTGCAAATTTAAAAAGAAATAGTTTTGTTTCAACTGATAAATTTGCTTTTAAAGATGCTGTTTTAACAGATAAGAATACAGGAAAAGAATTACCTAATATGAAACCAGTCTTAGAAACAATGGCTGAAAATTCAAAAGGGCAGGTTGCAGTTGATACATTGATTGATATGGATAAAGATACCCATGCTGTATATTTTTTAAATGACTACAGATTAACAAATAAATTAAACTTAACAACAGGATTAAGATATGAATATTCTGATTACAGTGGAAACAGAACTTCTATAAGTAAAATGTATGGTTATGATTATAAAGGAACAATGATTGGTGGAATGCTATTTGGAAAAGAAAATCCAAAAAATCTTGGAATAAATACAGCAGAAGTTGATGAAGAAACAAATAACTTTGCCGGAGAAATAGGACTTACATATAAATACAGCGACACAGGAAGTGTATATTCAAGATATGAAAGAGGATTTATTTCCCCTCTTCCAACACAGCTTACAAATAAAATCAACAATGGAAAAACAACTGAATATCAAAACAGTAATCTTGATTCAGAAACTATTGACAGCATTGAATTTGGTGTAAGAGATTTTATTGGAAACAGCTATGTTTCAGCAACTGTTTTTGCTTCTCAGACAAATGATGAAATTGCAACTCTTGACAGAAATGCAGACAATCCTGCAACAAAATTATGGAGATTTGTAAACATTGGAAAAACAAGAAGAGTCGGAGCAGAACTTTATTCAGAACAATATTTTGATAAATTAACTTTAAATCAGTCTGTTTCATATGTAAATGCTGAAATAACAAAAGTCGGCTCTGTAAATAAAGATGCAGGGGAAACTTATTTGGAAAAAGGTGATAAAGTCCCAATGGTTTCAGATTGGAAAATCACTTTAGGGGCAGACTATAAACTTACAGAAAAATTATCTGTTGGAGCAAATTATACTTATAACAGCGGATATGAAAGAAGAGAACTTGCAGAAAACGGAGAAGTTCCTAAAACAACTAAAATTTCAGGATACGGAGTTACTGATGCTTACATTCAATATTCTGTAAATGAAAACTTTATTTTAAAAGGCGGAATAAATAACTTATTCAATGAAGAATATAATTATTATGAAACATCTTCAACATCTATTCCTGCTCCTGAAAGAAATTATTATGTTGCAGGAAGCATAGTTTTATAAAATTATAAAAATAAAATCTTGGTGCAGATATTTAAAAATATCTGTGCCTTTTTTATTTCCCTTAACCATATGCTATAATTAAAAGAGAATATCCTGAGAAAGAGAGGAAAATCTAATTGGAATTTTTGAAAATAGAAAATAATAAAAAAAGATATATTGATTTGTTACTGCTGGGTGATGAAGAGGAAGAAATGATTGATAAATATCTTGAAAGAGGAGAGATGTATATTTTAGATGATAACGGGATAAAAGCAGAATGTGTAGTGACTGATGAGGGAAATAAAATTCTTGAAATAAAAAATATTGCTGTTTCTCCAAAATTTCAAAAGCAGGGTTATGGAAAAAAATTAATAGAATTTATAACAGAAAAATATTCTGAAAATTTTTCTGTTATACAGGCAGGAACAGGTGACAGCCCCCTTACAATTCCTTTTTATGAAAAATGCGGATTTAAAAAATCTCATATTGTAAAAAATTTTTTTATTGATAACTATAAAAACCCAATTTACGAAGAGGGAGTTCAGTTGATTGATATGATTTATCTGCAGAAAAATTTAAAAAAATAAATGAATAAAATATTGCTAAAAGAAATTTTTTATAGTATACTTATACTAAGTTAAATAGATTACAAAGCTTTATACCCTAACA